>Ga0247611_10002601_pt1 | contig 28598 bp, 19 predicted proteins | sample 177DNAGHGhighgp2_FD_192422 | JGI IMG/M metagenome (GOLD analysis project Ga0247611, IMG submission 192422) | Sheep rumen microbial communities from Palmerston North, Manawatu-Wanganui, New Zealand - 1770 DNA GHGhigh gp2 | ecosystem: Host-associated > Mammals > Digestive system > Stomach > Rumen... | reverse complement strand
TATCATAACGTGGTAGATTCCTGTGGCACTTTGGTCTCTTGCTGTGCGTGGCATAGTAAATAGCGTTTAAGTTCAACATTATCAATATCAGGCGCAAAGATAAGCCTTTTTATTCATACTTCCAAATTTTTCTGGTAGAATTTGAATTTATCCCGCATGCCCCAGATGCCTCTGGCTGGCGTAAGTACCTGAAAACTCTCCCGGCATTATCGCCGGGGGAGTTGACGGTTACCTTGCGAGGGCAGGCGAGTGTCCGCTCAATCTGCCGCGTGGATTTTTTTCTGGGCTTCTTTAATATAAATTAACGGGGCGATTGGTTTTTGGTTCGGGGAATATATGTACTTTTGCAGACAATATAAACACAAATAAGAAAATAAGCGTATGTGCGGAATTGTTGGATATATCGGAAATAAGGAGGCTTTTCCTATTCTGATAAAGGGATTGAGGAGGCTGGAGTATCGTGGTTATGACAGTGCCGGCGTGGCGTTGTTGAATGACGATGGTGAACTGAATATCTATAAAACGAAGGGCAAGGTTGATAATCTTGTGGAGTATTGTAACGACAAGAATACCAGTGGTACCGTTGGTATCGCCCATACCCGCTGGGCTACCCACGGTGAACCTTCTTCCCGAAATGCCCACCCGCATTATTCCTCATCCAAGAATCTGGCTATAATCCATAACGGTATCATCGAGAACTATGCCGACCTGAAGACGAAACTTCAGGCCAAGGGCGTGACGTTTGTCTCGGATACTGATACGGAGGTGCTGGTGCAGTTGATTGAGTATATTCAGGATCATAAGAAGCTGGATCTGCTGACAGCGGTTCAGGTGGCCCTGTATCAGGTGATCGGTGCATACGCTATTGCCGTGATCGACAAGCGTGACCCTGACCAGATAGTTGCTGCCCGTAAGCAGAGCCCGTTAGTGGTGGGTATCGGTGAGGACGAGTTCTTCCTGGGTTCGGATGCCAGTCCGATAGTGGAATATACGGACAAGGTTGTTTATCTGGAGGATGGTAACATCGCCGTGATCCGCAGGGGAGAAGAACTGAAAGTGGTGAGCATTCTCGGTGAGGAACAGGAACTGACGGTGAAGACGGTGGATATCGATCTGGGGCAGATAGAAAAAGGCGGCTATCCGCACTTTATGCTGAAGGAAATCTTTGAGCAGCCGGAGTGCCTGACGAACTGTATGCGCGGTAGAGTAAATATCGAGGCTGATCACGTAACGCTTTCAGCTCTAATCGATTACCGTCGGCAGATGCTGAATGCCAAACGTGTGGTTATCGTGGCTTGTGGTACCTCTTGGCATGCAGGACTGATAGGCAAGCAGATTATCGAATCGCTGGTGCGCGTGCCTGTAGAGGTGGAGTATGCCAGTGAGTTCCGCTATCGTAATCCCGTGGTGGGTAAGGACGATGTGGTCGTGGCTATCTCACAGAGCGGCGAGACGGCAGATACGCTGGCGGCCGTGCAACTGGCCAAGCAGAAGGGCGCTTTCATCTATGGTGTCTGTAACGCCATAGGATCGTCGATTCCCAGAGCGACGGATACGGGTACCTATATTCATGTGGGCCCGGAGATCGGTGTGGCCTCGACGAAGGCCTTTACCGGACAGGTGACGGTGCTGACGATGATAGCCCTTGCGATGGGCGAAGCAAAAGGAACGATTAACCGCGATGAATACCTGAAGATTGTGAAGGGACTGAGCGAGATACCTGACAAGATCCGCGAGGTGCTGAAGACAAACGAAAAGGTGGCAGACCTGGCCCGTACGTTTACTTACGCCCACAATTTCCTATATCTGGGACGTGGCTACTCATATCCTGTAGCGCTTGAAGGAGCCCTGAAACTCAAGGAGATCTCGTATATCCATGCAGAAGGTTATCCTGCAGCAGAGATGAAGCATGGCCCCATTGCCTTGATTGACTCTGATATGCCCGTGGTGGTGATTGCTACGCATAATGCGATGTATGAGAAAGTGCTGTCGAATATCCAGGAGATCAAGGCGCGTCAGGGTAGGGTGATAGCCCTCGTATCGAAAGGCGATGTGACGATATCGAAGATCGCCGACGAGGTGATTGAACTGCCCGATGTGCTGGAGTGTCTCGAACCGCTGGTGGCTACCATCCCGCTGCAGTTGCTGGCCTACCACGTGGCAGTATGTAAAGGCAAAAATGTTGACCAACCACGCAATTTGGCAAAGTCAGTAACCGTAGAATAAGCCCAAAATATAGGTTATTAGGGTATAAACGTGAAAAAATGGTGCAATAATTTGGTGATTTCAAATTATTGCATTATTTTTGCAAAAAAATTACTGATATACCAACCTATAAATAATGGACGCAGGTGAATCTTTAGAGTCAAAAATAAACCGAAGTGAGTATAAGGTACTCATTGTCGATGATGTGGTCAGCAATGTACTTTTGCTGAAGATATTGTTGACGAATGAGAAATTCCAGGTCTGTACAGCCAATAACGGTACTACGTGTATTGAAGTGACCAAGAAAGAGCATCCTGACTTGATCCTTCTTGACGTTATGATGCCTGATATCAGCGGCTTTGATACAGCGGTCATTCTTAAGAAAGACGATGAGACCAAGGATATCCCCATTATCTTCCTGACGGCACTGAATACCCCGCAAGATCTGGTACACGGTTTCCAGGTGGGTGCCAGCGACTTCCTGACGAAGCCTTTCAATAAGGAGGAACTTGTGATGCGTGTGATGCAGCAGATATCGCTTGTGGCTGCCAAGCGCATCATTGAGAAGCAGAATGCCGAACTGCGTGCTACGCTGACAAACCGCGACAAGATGTATTCGGTGATTGCCCACGACCTGCGTTCGCCAATGGCCAGTATCCGTATGGTGCTGAATCTGGTGGCTGCCTCAGTCACTCCCGAAACCATCGGCCCGGAGCTGTTCGACCTGATCGACAAGGCCAATAAGGAATCTGAGGAAGTGCATGATCTGCTGGATAACCTGCTGAAGTGGACGAAGAGTCAGACAGGCCGTCTGAGCGTAGTGACGCAGGATCTGGATCTGAATGACATTATTCCCGGTGTGGTTGATATCTTCGAGGTGATCGCCCAGACCAAGCATATCAAACTGGAACTGCAGCACAATGACGAACCGCTGATTGTCAGAGCTGACAATGACATGCTGAAGACGGTCGTACGTAACTTCATGTCGAATGCCGTTAAATTCTCGCCCGAAAATTCTACCATCGAGGTTCTGATGAGCAAAGAGGGCGACTTCGCCAAGGTGAGTGTAAGAGACCATGGCGTTGGTATCGCGGCAGATCGCTTAGGGTCTATCTTCCATAAAGGAGAGACCACCTACGGCACAGGCGGAGAGGAAGGTTCCGGACTGGGCCTGCAGCTCTGTCAGGACTTCGCCCGCAAGAACGGAGGCGACTGTATGGTAGAATCAGTAGTAGGAGAAGGCAGTACGTTCAGCGTGCTCGTCCCATTGAAGAAAGAATAATGGCTACACCTATTTATATTATAGAGGAACAGAAACTTCGCCGCAACCTACAGCTGATAGCTGACGTTGCGGCGAAGGCCGATATAGAGATTATCCTGGCCTTTAAGGCCTTTGCCCTATGGAAGACGTTTCCCATTTTCCGCGAGTATATCAACAGTACGACGGCGAGTTCGCTTTCCGAAGCGCGTCTGGCCTTTGAGTCATTCGGCGCTCCTGCCCATACGTATTCTCCTGCCTATACCGACGAGGAGTTTGATGAAATCGTGAAATGCTCTTCGCATCTGACATTCAACTCGCTCTCGCAATATGAGCGGTTCCATCATAGGGCCGCGAACTGTTCGCTGGGTTTGCGGGTGAATCCGGAATACTCCGAGGTGGGCACCATGCTCTATAATCCCTGTGCTCCGGGAACCCGCTTCGGCGTAACGGCCGACAAACTGCCCAAGCAACTGCCCGCAGATATTGAGGGATTCCATTGTCATTGTCATTGTGAGAGCGGTGCTGATGTGTTTCAGCGCACCCTTGTGCATATCGAAGAGAAATTCTCGGCATGGTTCCCTCAGCTGAAGTGGATCAACTTCGGCGGCGGTCATCTGATGACACGAAAGGACTATGACGTAGACCTGTTAATCTCGTTGATGCGGGACTTCCATCAGCGCTATCCTTGGCTGAAGGTGATTCTGGAACCTGGCAGCGCCTTTGCCTGGCAGACAGGACCGCTTGTGGCCCAAGTGGTGGATGTGGTGGAGGACAAAGGCATCAAGACGGCTATCCTGAACGTGAGCTTCACCTGTCACATGCCGGACTGTCTGGAGATGCCTTATATGCCAACTGTGAGAGGGGCAGAAATAACCGACTTGGAAAAAGCGACGGAACCGAAGACCTATCGTCTGGGGGGAAATAGCTGCTTGAGTGGTGATTTTATGGGCTCATGGCGTTTTTCTGAAGAATTACAGGTGGGCGATGAGGTGATTTTTGAAGATATGATCCATTACACGACCGTAAAGACCAATACTTTTAACGGCATCACTCATCCTGCTATCGGTATGCTTCATGATGACGGAAAACTGGAAATCTTACGCCATTTTGGTTATGATGACTACAAAAATCGTATGGATTAGCAGTTTTTTTGAAAAAAAGTCTCCGAAAAATTTGTCAGTTCAGAAAAAAGCATTACCTTTGCACCCGCAATCGAGAGAGGTTGCCTAAGAAACGCGGAAATAGCTCAGTTGGTAGAGCACAACCTTGCCAAGGTTGGGGTCGCGGGTCCGAGTCCCGTTTTCCGCTCATTTGTTGAACAAAAAGAGCATTAAGGAATGGCCTTAATGATAAAAATGCCCAGGTGGCGGAATTGGTAGACGCGCACGTTTCAGGTGCGTGTGCCGCGAGGCGTGCAGGTTCGAGTCCTGTTCTGGGCACTCTTTTTATTCAGCGTTTTGTTGGAGAGGTGGCGGAATTGGTAGACGCGCTACTTTGAGGGGGTAGTGTCAATTGCGACGTGGGAGTTCGAGTCTCCTCCTCTTCACTTATTTTCTGCGGAAATAGCTCAGTTGGTAGAGCACAACCTTGCCAAGGTTGGGGTCGCGGGTCCGAGTCCCGTTTTCCGCTCTTTTTTAGGAAAACAACAATCTTCTTCATAATGAACTTATATTTAAGATATTTTGATCGTGAGACGCTTGTGTCCACAGTTGACGAAGCTATTGACTTCTTGCAGGCGATTGATGAGATTGAAATGACGCCAATGCTTGAGGCAGATATCCGTGACTATGTGGCTAGTGACGTATTCTATCCGAAACGTTATAAGATACATCCTCGTGTGTATTTCATTATAATTAAGACTGACGCTGCGACAATGCAAGATTTTAAAGAAAAGAAAGCTGTTCATACACCTGAGAATATGGGTGTGAAAGCTACGACGCCGATTCTGGCCCGTCTGAACGAGATAAGACCCGGATGGTATGAGGGTACCATCGACTTCAAACGTGTCACCCAGATTCCCGGTACTGGTAAGTTCCAGTATCGCGATACGCAGTTTGTGGCTTGTGTCAAGGCTTCATCAGGTATGGAGTGTTACGAGCGTATCGTGGATCATCTCCGTGAGCGGGTCGATGACCGAAGCCAGTTCCCAGCTGCGAAGGGTAAGTGTTTTAAGTTTACATATTTAGGTAAGGCAAAAAATCTGAATTAAGCGATATGAATAAGGTAATGCTCATTGGTAATGTCGGACAAGATCCTGAAGTGCGTTATGTAGACCAGGGTGTGGCAGTTGCACGTCTGCGACTCGCAACAACCGAACGTGGTTATACCCTTCAGAATGGTACTCAGGTTCCGGATCATACAGATTGGCATAACGTTATTCTATGGCGCCGGCTTGCTGAGATTGTTGAGAAATATGTCCATAAAGGCGACAAGATATATATAGAGGGACGTATACGTTATACGACCTACGATGACAAGCAGGGCCAGCGCAGATACGCTACCGAGATTTGGGCTGATAATATGGAATTGCTGTCGCCGAAACCGTCTACGGGCTCAGTAGCCAGTGAACCAGCTGAAGCGCCAGCGCCTGATCAAAAACAGGGAGAACAACTTCCGTTCTGAATAAATGGACTATCTTCAACAAATACTTACTGAAGTCCAGTTCTTGCAGCCTACGCCAGGCGTTATCGTTTCAGGCGTATTAGCTTGTCTTCTTCTTGTGCTATCTGGCTATGCCTCTGGTTCAGAGATTGCATTCTTCTCTCTTTCTCCAAATGATCTGAATGAGTTGGATGAAGAGAAAAATCTTCATGACCGTCAGATTGTGCAGTTGCGAGAGGACTCCGAGCGAACATTAGCGACGATCCTGATTACCAATAATCTGGTGAATGTGACCATCATCATGCTATGCAACTATTTCTTTGTTCATACCGTGGATTTTGGTGAGGCATACTGGTTGCAGTTCCTGATGATTACTGTTCTGCTCACATTCATTCTCCTGCTCTTTGGTGAGATCATGCCAAAGGTGTTTGCAGGGCAGCACGCCTTGGCTTTCTGCCGCTTTTCGGCCGGTGGCATTCTCTTTCTGAGTAAACTGTTCCAGCCATTATCCAGTATTCTGATACGATCGGGTATTCTGGCAGAGAAGGTGGTTCAGAAGGAGAATCATATTCTCAGCGTTGACGATCTTGAACAGGCTTTGGAACTGACTGACGAGAATGAACTGAAGGATGAGAAGAATATGTTGGAAGGTATCGTGCGTTTCGGTGACGAAACGGCGAAGGAGGTGATGACGAGCCGTCAGGATGTCGTCGATCTTGATTTCAGTTCGTCTTTCGCCGATGTGCTTAAATGTATCGTAGAGAATAACTATTCACGTATTCCCGTCTATCAGGGCTCCATCGACAATATTCGCGGCATTCTCTATATCAAGGACCTGTTGCCGTATCTGTCGAAACCTTCTAATTTCCGATGGCAGTCGCTGGTGCGTCCTCCGTATTTTGTGCCTGAAACGAAGATGATCGACGACCTGCTTCGCGAATTTCAGGAGAATAAGGTGCATATCGCCATCGTTGTGGATGAGTTTGGAGGTACGAGCGGCATCATCACGCTCGAAGATATTCTCGAGGAGATTGTAGGAGAAATCAACGATGAGTACGACGAAGAGGAAAAGAACTATACGCGTGTCAATGCCAATACCTATGTATTTGAAGGCAAGACGTTGTTGAGCGATTTCTTCAAGATCCTGGATATTGATGATGATACCTTTGAAGAGGTGGAGGGCGAGGCCGATTCGCTGGCAGGACTGTTGTTGGAAATCAAGGGTGACTTCCCGGAACTGCACGAGCGCATCGACTACAAGAACTACTCCTTTGAGGTGACCGAACTCGACGGCCATCGTATCTCAAAGATCAAGGTTGTCATCCACAGTCAGACTGAGGCTTGATTACCAGTCGTAATCTTCCCAACGAATCACATTATTCCACTGGAAATTCTTAATGGCTTCGTTCCATCTTGGATTCGTCGTGTTATATAGTGTCCTGGGTATGAACATACTGATAACTCCACATTCGTCTTCTCCAAAAGTGTATTGCAGCATTTCATTGCTGAGAATCCTGTAACCAGTCAACCAGCGATTGGATTTCACGGAATAGGGGATAGCATTGTTGAATGCATTTGCCCAGGTGTTGAATTCTGCCGATGAAGTATTGCTTTTCAGCATTTGGAACATATCATAAGAGTAACGATTGCTGCCATTCATGGCGTAACAGATGCTCTTGGAGAAATCAAATGATCCTGTGGGCGTGAGTTTGTCGTGGATTGTGCCCAGCAGCCTGCCTGTAGCCGAACATAAGTTTTCAAGCTCAGCCGTCTTTGCTGCCATCAGCGGTACACTATAGCCTTTCAGGTCGCCATGCTCAAGATTATAATACTTGTTTGGATAAGCCTCGATTTCTTTTTTATAGAATTGATAGTACTCATCGATAATCTCCTTGTAGAAAGTATCCTTTTCACTGAACAATCTCGGCACAATCAGGTTGTAAGGTGCCCCCTCGTCAGGAATCTCTGCGGGAGATCCTATCACATAGTCGGTTACCTTCCTCAGTTCATAGGCCACCTCCACACAACCGAAACTGCAACAGTCGCCGAAGACGAATCTCAAAGGTATGCCACCCATACCGTTGGCGATGGCACGGGCCATCGATGGGATATTCATCCAGTACTTGCCTGAACCTCCTGATGAACCGCTGCCAGTATCACCACCATAGGCACGACTCTTGGAATAGACGATAGAGTCGTTGCTTACGAGCCAGCCAGAAGCATGCCCCCAGAGCACAAGTCCGTACGACTTTGCAGGATAGTTGGTGCGCATGTACTGAAGTGCGTGCTCGAGTACCGCAGGATCGGCAGTAATAGACTCATTGACGCTGACGGAATCGACAAACTTGCCGTCCTTGATACGGGCGAAGAAGGGTGGAGTAGACTCTGCACGATCAACGTAGACAATCAACTTCTGACGGTCCTGCAAAGCACGGGAGCCTTCTTTCATCTCTTTAGTATCACTTGATGTGAATTTACTCAGATTGTTTTCCCCTGCGACATAGATTAGTACGGTTTGCTCAGAGGTACTATCTTCTACAGGATCATCATCGTGATGACAACTGCAGAACAGACAGAGTACGAAAACAGATATAGCCTTAAATTTATTCATGAATCAAGAATTTGTGCAAAGGTATAAATAAAAAAGGTAATAAACGGCAAAAATTAAGAATATTTGTGTAATTTTGCGACTTAAAATATCAAGCCAATGAAGAAACTCTCTATATTACTGGTCTTTTTGTTTGCAATGCTTGCCATTGGTGAGCTGTCGGCTCAGCGTACAAGAATTACGAAGACCCGTGGCAAGCAGAAGACTCACCGAGTGATGAAAAAGAAAAGGGCAAAGAAGCATAGGGCTTCGCGCACGGCAAGGCTGAAGATAAAAAGAAAGACTCCTGTAGCTCCTCGTCAGGATGACCCTGACTATAATCCGTTCTTACAGTGCGAGGATACTTGCAAACATGTGCATGGTATCGACTTGTCCCATTATCAGGGAGAAGTGTTCTGGGAGACCGTCGGCGGGAATACAAAGATGGCCTACGTATACCTGAAAGCAACTGAGGGTGGGGATCGTATCGATGATCGTTTTGAGCGCAACATCTTTCTGGCTCACCGTTATGGCCTGAAGGTTGGCTCTTATCATTTCTTCCGTCCGAAAAGTCCGCTCAGGCAGCAACTCGATAATTTCAGAATGCAATGTCGCCCTGGAGAACAGGATCTGATACCGATGATAGATGTTGAGACCACAGGCGGTCTGCCGACAGCAGAGTTCTGCGACTCACTCATCAGGTTCCTGGCACTTGTGGAAGCCGCCTATCGTCAGCAGCCGCTCGTCTATACCTACCGCAATTTCTACAATAAGCATCTGGTAGGGCAAATTGATGACTACAAGCTCATGATAGCGATGTACCAGCCGGAAGAACCTGTACTCATCGACGGACGTGATATCACCATGTGGCAATATACGAGTAAGGGTCGGATCGTGGGTGTTAACGGCTATGTGGACAAGAGCCGCTTCATGGGGAATCATAGCTTGCGGGAAATCCGTTTCAAGCACATATTCCCCTAAGGAGGCTACTACTTCTTCTTTTTTGACTTCTTGGGCTTTCCTGCCTTGCTGTTCTTGGGAGTGACGGCCGTTGGCTTGTTATTGCTCTCTTCCATATTCACAGAATGGAAACGGAATTCAGAGGAGTTGATATAATGCACTTCATACTTCTTGGCTCCCTTTTCGGCATACTGCTTCTTCATCTTCAGGAACTTCTTCTCAAGCTTATGCCGATTCAAGTCGCTGATCACTACACAAGTACGATTGGGCATGTTGTATGTGTTAGTGAAGAATTCGCGTAACTGATAGGAATAGTTGCTGCGGCCTGCCAACAGTTTCTTCTTCTCTTGAACCCATACGCTGTCTACTGCTTGTATATCCGTGAAGTAAACAATGGAGTCATTGAATGATGCCACGAATCCGAACATGTAGGCTTTGGGCACCATGATATTTTTGGCAGATACCGACAAGGTAGTCATCGTCAGCATGAATGCCATGAAAAACGTAATGTTTCTAACTGATTTCATTATCCTAAATATGATTTTAATATTTTGTTTTGTGTGCTTGCCCTGAGCTTCCTGATAGCTTTCTCCTTGATCTGGCGCACCCGCTCTCGCGAAAGCCCGTATTTCTCGCCGATTTCCTCTAGGGTGAGTTCTTGCATGCCAAGACCATAAGAGGCCTCAATCACATTGCGCTCACGCTCGTTGAGCACGCTGAGTGCTGCCTGGATCTCAGACTTTAGCGACTCGGATACCAGCGAGACATCAGTTGGCGGTATGTCTTCATTGATGAGCACATCGAGCAGACTGCCGTCTTCTGCATCAGAGAAGGGTGCATCCACAGAGAGATGGCGCCCGCTGATGTTCATGGCATCGTCGATCTTTTCCTGCGGCAGGTCGATATTGTCGGCTATCTCATGCACAGAAGGACGACGCTCGTTCTCCTGCTCGAATTTGCTGATTTCCCTGTTGATCTTGTTCACCGAACCTACCTGGTTCAGAGGCAGCCTCACGATACGGCTCTGCTCCGAGATAGCCTGCAGGATGCTCTGCCGGATCCACCATACGGCATAGGAGATAAACTTGAAACCGCGTGTCTCGTCGAAGCGTTCTGCCGCTTTCAGGAGCCCCAGGTTGCCCTCATTGATAAGGTCTGGGAGACTCAACCCCTGATTCTGATATTGCTTCGCTACTGAAACCACAAATCTTAGGTTGGCACGCGTCAAGCGCTCCAAAGCTTTCTTGTCACCCTTTCTGATCAGTTGTGCAAGTTCTACTTCTTCTTCTGCCGAGACCATCTCCTCTTTGCTTATCTCTTGTAGATATTTGTCAAGCGAGGCACTCTCTCGGTTGGTGATTGATTTAGTGATTTTCAGTTGTCGCATAAAATCCTTTGATGTTCAGCTAATTTGCAAAATTATGACATTTCTTTGAAACGACCAAAAAAAAAGCCACGAATTTTTAAGTTCGTGGCAATTTTTCTTTGTTTTGCGATTAATCGTTCTGCAAAGGCACTGCAAAATAGCCTTTTTTGCCAGTAGGATAGATTCCCTGAATGTAGAGCACAGGTTCCTTGCTGGTCGATGCTTCCTTCACCGTTTCCTGCAGGTCTTCTATCGTCTTGATACTTTGGTCGTTAACCTTCTGGATGATGAATCCCTTAGGCACACCGGCATCCTTCAGCTTGCCGCCGCTGATCTTCAGCACCTCGAGACCGTAGCCGATATTGAGCTGTTCTTTCTGGGCATCGGTGATGGCGCGGAAGGTGCCTCCCAGTACATCGAGGTCGACATTCTTCACCACCTTGGTGTTACCCTGTTCGTTCTTCAGCGTCACAGTGACGTTGTTGGCCTTCTTGTTGCGCAGATAGGTGAGCTTCACCTGGTCGCCAGGACGTTTCTTCGCGAGGATACCCTGTAGTTCACCGAACTTAGTCACCTTCTGACCGTCAACAGCGGTGATCACGTCGCCTTCCTTCAGTCCGGCAGCCTCGGCAGCACCGTCTTCCACCACCTTGGCGATATAGATACCTTCCATCGTACCGAGGTCGACATCCTTGTCTTTCTCCTTCTCAGCGTCTACCCAGTTCTTCACGTCAGTACCCTGAATGCCGATCATGGCGCGCTGCACGTTGCCGTACTGCTTCAGATCGTCTACTACCTTATTCATGATAGTGGTAGGGATGGCGAAACCATAGCCGATGTTAGAGCCAGTCTGAGAGTAGAGCATGGCGTTGATACCCACAAGTTCACCACGGGTGTTTACAAGTGCACCACCTGAGTTACCCTGATTGATGGCAGCGTCAGTCTGGATAAAGCTCTCCACACCGTTGGCACCGAGTGTACGGGCTTTGGCAGAGATGATACCTGCCGTAACGGTGTTGTTGAGTCCAAGCGGGTTTCCTACTGCCAGTACCCATTCGCCGACGCGTACATCGTCACTGTTGGCAATGGTGATGGCGGGCAGATTCTTGCCGTCGATCTTGATCAGGGCGAGGTCTGTCGTCTTGTCGGCACCGATCACGCGAGCAGAATACTCCTTATTGTCTGTCAGACTGACTGTCAGTTCGTCAGCACCGTCTACAACGTGGTTATTCGTTACGATATAGCCGTCAGCAGAGATGATGACACCAGAGCCGGCAGCAGCGCGTTTAGGAGTCTGAACCTGACGCTGGCGCTTTCCATTGTTTCCTTGGCCGCGTCCGAAGAAACCGCCGAACGGATCTGAGAAGAAATCCTCAAAGGGATCGCTGTACTCGATAGTCTGAACCTTGGAGTTCTGTACCGACTTGATATACACGACTGACGGAAGGGCCTTTTCTGCGGCATAGGTCAGGTCTACGGGTTGTCCTGCGGGTGCAGAAGCGACAACGGGAGCGGGAGCAGTTGCGGTGGCAGCATTCGTCTTGGTGAATGCAGCAACTGAAAGAACCAGAGCAACGGCGCATACGGCAGGCGTTGCAACATTTACAATCTTTTTCATATTCTCTGTCATTTTGTTATAATTTTAAATTCTACATATTGCAGCTGGGGGCTGCGTGACTCTTTTCGAGTTTCACGCTGCAAAGATAAGGTCAAAATATCGTTTACAGACAAAATGTCATGATTATTTGTCCCAATTTAACAATTGGCTCCAAATACTTAACGGCCATTTGCGATTAACAATTGAAATCTTAAATAACTGACAAAATTAAGAAAACACCTTTCAGTTAGTTGATATATTTTAATTATCTCCCTTTATCGGGTCAGTAAATGACACCCGGAAACAAAATAATCTGTGTTTTATTTTGCTTTTCGCCCGATTAATCGTAACTTTGCAGGCTGAAAGCACTGTCACGGTCTGTCGCTGGTGTCATAATGGCACGAGAGGAAAGTCCGGGCAGCACAGGGCGCCCCACTTCTGAAAGTGGAAGCTATTGGCGACAGTAGGTGCCGGTAGAAGAGAACGACCGCCTCTCTTCGGAGGGGTAAGGGTGAGAAGGTGGTGTAAGAGACCACCAGCCAACGGGTGATCGTTGGGCTGTACCGACTGGGGGCTGCAAGTTCATGTAAACCGTCCCGAGAGAGGGTTGCCCGCCCGAGTTGACGAAGGTCTGAGCAGCAATGCGAGGGCCGGGGCTCATGCGGCGGAGGGTAGAATGCTTGAGCCATGGGGTGACTCATGGACTAGATAAATGACAGACACCGTGCAAGCGGTACAGAACCCGGCTTATAGGGGCAGTGCTTTCATTTTTATAGATGAGGTGTAACTAGATCAAGGACTCATGAAAGGATATCTGCGGGAGATATATCGTAAACTCTATCTGACGATCCGTTTCTTCACCGAGAAACGCGTGATGACGCAGGCGTCGGCTCTCTCATACTCTACGCTACTGGCGATAGTGCCCATTCTGGCTGTGGTGTTTGCGATTGCCAGAGGCTTTGGCTATAACAAGTACATTGAGTTATGGTTCCGTGAGTCGCTCTCTACCCAGCCTCAGGTGGCTGACATCATCGTGGGCTTTGTCAACAGTTACCTGGTACACACCCAGAGTGGCATCTTCCTCGGCGTGGGTCTCGTCTTCATGCTCTATTCGGTGCTGATGCTGATTAGTAACATCGAGGATACGTTTAATCAGATCTGGCAGTTGAGCAGCACGCGGCCCATCATCCGCTCCATCACCAATTATCTGGCCATTTGCTTTCTGTTTCCCATCATCATCGTGGTGTCGACGGGTCTTTCCATTTTCATGGAGACGGTAGCTGATACGATGGACGGATTCCGCATCCTCGGTCCAGCCATCCGTCGTATGCTCAGTTTGGCGCCTTGCGTGCTGATGTCGCTGATGTTCATCATACTGTATGTCTATATGCCGAATACGAAGGTGCGTTTCTCGAGTGCCATCGTGCCTGGCATTCTGGCGGGTATCGCCATGCAGGTGCTGCAGCTGGCATATATCCATTCGCAGATCTGGGTGACGGGCTACAATGCCATCTACGGCTCGTTTGCCGCCCTGCCGTTGTTTATGCTCTGGATACAGATCTCGTGGACCATCTGTCTCTTTGGCGCCCAACTGACGTTTACCAATGAGAACATGAACCGCATCGGCTTCAATCTCGAGTCGCTTAATGTGCATCCCAAGGTGGATATGACTGATGAGGAACGAGGCAATACCGAGATCTTTGCCGATAACATCGACGATTTGTAATAACAATAAATCCCTGCCAGACGGCAGGGATTGCTGTTACTGATTCATCAGGTATTGCTTGAAGTCGGCAAACGCCTTTGTCATCTGAACGCTTTGTTTCTCGCCCTTCATGAAGGCTGCCAGACGGTCAGGTATCTCAACGTCGATACCCAGTATCTCGTCTACCTTCTCCTTGAACTTGGCTGGGTGGGCTGTCTCGCAGAACACACCGGTCTCGCCTTCCTTCAGTCCGTCGACGAGGGCCTGATAGCCGCACGCGCCATGAGGATCGAGGATATACTTCGTGTCGTTGTAGCATGCCTTCATGGTCTGACGGATAGCGTCGTCGCTGTAGGTAGCACCGCTGATAAGCGAGGTGATGGCTTGATGGGTAGCCTCTGGTGTGAGGACACCGTTCTGTGAATAGAGGTTCAGGATGCGGGCGAAGTTCGAGGGATCGCCTACGTCCATCGCGTTAGCCAGCGTCTGCTTCGAAGGCTTCGGCTCGTATTTGCCTGTCTGGAGATATTTGTAGAAGATATCGTTGGCATTGTTGGCTGCGATGAAGCGCTTCACCGGCAACCCCATCGCATGGCCGAAGAGTGCAGCACAGATATTGCCGAAATTGCCGCTTGGCACACACATCACGAGTTCCTCGATATTTACATTCTTACAATTTTGCTTTTTTACGTTTTCCTTCATCCTTGCGTAGGCATTGAAGTAGTAGAATGCCTGCGGCAGGAAGCGGGCCACGTTGATCGAGTTGGCAGAGGTCAGCTTCATGTGCTGGTTCAACTCTGCATCCATAAAGGCGTTTTTCACCAACGCCTGACAGTCGTCGAACACACCGTCCACCTCGATGGCAGTGATGTTCTTGCCCAGCGTGGTAAACTGGCACTCCTGAATGGGACTCACCTTACCCTTGGGATAGAGCACATACACGTGGATACCCTCGACACCGAGGAAACCGTTGGCTACTGCCGAGCCGGTATCGCCAGAGGTGGCCACGAGCACGTTCACCTGCTCACCTTTTCCCTCCTGCTTGATGAAGTACTGTAGCAGGCGCGCCATAAACCTTGCACCCACATCCTTGAAGGCGAGGGTAGGGCCGTGAAAGAGTTCCAGCGAGTAGATGTTCTTGCCTTGCAAGCCTCCTTCGGCCGAGCAGTCCTTCACCTTCACCACAGGGCAGTCGAACGACAGCGTATCATAAACAATCTGCTTCAGCGACTCTGCATCCACATCCTCTCCGAAGAATGCATCGGCTACGGTGTAGGCTATCTCTTGAAACGTCTTGGTCTCGATAGTGTCGAAAAACGCCTTGGGCAGCGTCTTGATTTTCTCAGGCATATAGAGACCGCGATCCTCAGCCAGTCCCTTGACTACTGCCTTGTGCAGATCAGCAATAGGCGCATTTCCGTTCGTGCTATAATATTTCATATTTTCAGTAATTTAAAATTTAATAATGTAACAATGTAATAATTCAATTATCGCATCTTCTCTTTTTTGCATTCTTACATTGTCTCGACGTTCATGAAAGCTTGCATAAACTCTCCGAGCTTCAGAAGCCCGTATGAGCCTTCTATGCAGCTTACTTCGTCGTATTGCTTCACTTCGTCGGGCTCGATGCCTGGATACCAGATCAGGAACGGCACGGGCTGTCCTACGTGGATGCGCATCTCTACGGGAGTCAGATGGTCAGGCAGCACAGCGATGCATACAGGCTCAGTCCACGTCGACACCTCTTTATATATTGGGGCGATGAGCCGCTGGTCCAGATACTCGATGGTCTTCAGCTTCAGTTCCAGATCACCGTCGTGACCTGCCTCATCGCTCGCCTCTACGTGTACGAATACGAAGTCATCGTTCTCAAGCGCCTTCAGGGCAGCCTGCGCCTTGCCTTCGTAGTTGGTGTCAGCCAGTCCTGTGGCACCTTTCACCTCAACAATCTTCAGTCCCGCATAGTGGCCGATGCCGCGAATCAGGTCTACAGCCGAGATGACGCTGCCGCTCTTCACCTGCGGATACTGCGCCATCAGCGTCTCCATCGAGGGACGATAGCCGCCACTCCAAGGCCAGATGCTGTTAGCCTGACGCTCTCCGCGCTGGGCACGTGCGATATTGAAGGGATGCTTTGCCAGAAGGTCCTGCGACTTCAGAATCAGCTCGTTCAGCAAGTCGGCAGTCTGCTGGGGGGATAGCCTGTGCTCGCTCTTCACGATGTATTTCTGGTCCTTCGTCACCAGCAGAGGACGCCAGGGCTCGTTGGGATGATCGTGGGGTGGGGCACAGATGATGTGTTTATTGCCGCCCTTGATCACTAGCAGATGGCGATACTGGATGCCAGTGATAAATTTCACGCGTTCACAGCCCTCACGCTCGTTGATGGGTTTGGCCAGCGTCTCGTTCAGATAGTCTATCAGCACGCGGGCATCCTCCGTTTCCAGATTGCCGCCGTTGTGCGTGATGATCTTACCGTCTTCAATCGTGATGATATTACAGCGGATGGCAAAGTCATCCTCAGCCATCTCGTAGCCTATCGATGCAGCCTCCAGAGGGCCGCGACCTTCGTACACCTTGTTCAGATCATAGCCTAGGATAGCCGTATTGGCCACCTCTGATCCTGGAGGGAATCCTTCAGGCACCGTCACCAATCGTCCACAGCGGCCTTCGCGTGCCAGCTGGTCCATCATGGGTTTATGGGCATATTGCAATAGCGTCTTCCCCCCAAGTTTCGCAACAGGCAGGTCCGCCATTCCATCACCCAAAATAATAATATGTTTCATGTGCGTTATCGAAAAAGCCCCTCCCTTTTGGGAGGGGTTGGGGTAGGCTTAAATATTAGCGATTGACATGATGTTCGCGAAGACACCGGCAGCGGTAACGGCTGCACCGGCTCCGTAACCCTGAATCAGCATCGGGTACTCCTTGTAACGCTCAGTGGTAAGCAGCACGATGTTGTTCGAACCCTCCAGTCCGTAGAACGGATGTCCGTAAGGCACCTCTTTCAGGGCCACACTCGTCTTGAACGACGAAGGATCCTGCTCGTCGGCTTCCATCGTAGCCACGAAGCGCCAGCGCTTGTTCTCGGCCTCGAGCACCTTACGGCGTTTCTCGAAGTCGGCATCCAGCTCAGGCAGACGCTTCCAGAAGTCCTCGATCGAACCCTCGAAATAACTGTCGGGCACGAAGAGATGCTTCTCCACATCGTCCTGTTCCACCTTGTAACCTGCCTCACGGGTCAGGATCACCAGCTTGCGGATCACGTCAGTGCCGCTCAGGTCGATACGTGGGTCTGGCTCAGAGTAACGCTGTTCCTTGGCACGCTTCACCGTCTCCGAGAAGGGCACGTCAGCCGCAATCTCGTTGAAGATGAAGTTCAGCGTACCGCTCAGGATAGCCTCGATCTTGAGGATCTTGTCACCCGAGTTGCAGAGGTCGTTGATGGTGCCGATAATCGGAAGACCGGCACCTACGTTGGTCTCATAGCGGAACCACACACCACGGTCACGGGCCGTCTGCTTCAGTTTCAGATAGCTGTCGTAGTCGCTCGAAGCGGCAATCTTGTTGGCAGCCACTACTGATATGTTGTGCTCCAGGAACGTCTGATACAGCATGGCAATCTGACGGCTGGCGGTACAGTCTACAAATACCGAGTTGAAGATATTCATCTTCACGATTTCGTCACGCATGTGCTCCGTGTTGGCAGGGAAACCTGCACGTAGGGTCTGCTCGTAGTTGTCGAGGTCGATGCCGTCGCGATCCAGCACGAAGTTGTCCACATCCGAGATACCCACCACGTTCAGCTTCAGTCTGCGCGACTGCATCAGGAACTGCTGCTGGGTGCGGATCTGCTCAAGCAGCATGCCGCCCACGGTACCGATACCACAGATGAAGAGGTTCAGCACTTTATATTCCGACAGGAAGAACGAGTCGTGCAGCACGTTGAGCGACTTGCGCAGGAACTTGCCGTCGACCACGAACGAGATATTCGTCTCCGAAGCACCCTGAGCACAGGCAATCACGCTGATACCGGAGCGTCCCAGTGTGCCGAACAGCTTTCCGGCGATACCTGGCGTCTGCTTCATGTTCTCACCCACGATGGCGATTGTGGCTAGACCACTCTCCACCTGCATGGGGAACATCGCACCCGTCTCGATCTCTTTGGCAAACTCGGCATTCAGCACCTCTGCTGCTGCCTCGGCATCCTCGTCGCGCACACCGATTGAGGTGGAGTTCTCCGACGATGCCTGCGACACCATGAATACGGAGATGCCCTTGTTGGCCAGCGTGGTGAAGATACGGCGGTTCACACCGATCACGCCCACCATCGACAGACCCGTCACGGTAATCAGTGACGTGCCCTTGATGCTCGAGATACCCTTGATGGGCTTGTCGTCGTTGTTGATCTGAGCCTTGATCAGGGTGCCCGGGTGTTCGGGGTTGAAGGTGTTCTTTACTTTAATAGGTATGTTCTTGACGCAGACGGGATAGATGGTCGGCGGGTAGATCACCTTCGCACCGAAGTTACACAGTTCCATCGCCTCTACGTACGAGAGTTCATTGATCGTATAAGCACTCTTGATTACCTTCGGGTCAGCCGTCATGAAACCGTCCACATCCGTCCAGATCTCCAGGATCTCAGCGTCGAGCGCTGCTGCGATGATGGCTGCGGTATAGTCGCTGCCGCCTCGTCCCAGATTGGTCGTCTCGTGCGAGTCGCGGTCGCGGGCAATGAATCCCGGCACCACGGCAACGGTCTTGCTGGCATTGGTATTGTTGGTCTGGAAGCTTGCAAACGACTCCTTCACCAGTTTCATGGTCAGATCGGTATCCAGCACGTGCTTGCCTTCCTTGTTCTCCGTTCGGATGAAGTCGCGTGCGTTCATGCGCATACCATTCTTAATCATGGCAGCCACGATGTGCGAACTCAGGCGCTCACCATACGAGATGATGGTGTCCTGCGTCTTCTCGCTCAGGTCGTGTATGAGGAACACACCGTAGTAGATGCTCCTCAACTGGTCGAAGAGCTGATCCACACTGTTGAATAAGTCGATACGCTTTTTATCGTCCTGAATGATGGCGTCGATCATCTGGTGATGCCGCGTTACCATCGCCTCAAACTCCTCGCGATAGTGACTGTCACCGTTCTTTGCCATTTCCGACGTGGCAATCAGTTTGTCGGTGATGCCGTTCAGGGCGCTAACTACAACTACGACAGGCCCCCGTCCGGCTTCTGCCTCCACAATACTTTTCAAGCTAAGAATGCTTTTTACGGAACCTACGGACGTTCCGCCGAATTTCATTACTTTCATATTTCTATGCGATTTATCTTACCGCCGGTACCCCTTCACAATGGGGGACTTCTCCAACGGCGCTGCAAAGGTAATGCATTTTTTCTAATTTGCGTCATTTTTACCTTTTTTTCTTTGAATAGTCGAATTTTCTTGTTATTTTTGCAGCCCGATTCAGAATAATAGATTCGATGCAGCGGTATTTTATCACTTTCAGTTACGACGGGACACGGTATCACGGATGGCAGATACAACCCAACGGCGACTCGGTGCAGGCAAGGCTTCAGGAGGCGCTGTCGACGTTGCTGCGGGAGGCTGTGAGCGTGACGGGTGCCGGCAGAACGGATACGGGGGTACACGCCAGGATGATGGTGGCCCACTTCGATACGGAGGCGCGTTTCGAGGCGGAGGAGGGTATCAACGGGGCTCAGCTGGCCTATAAGCTGAACCGCCTGCTGCCTTACGACATCGCGGTGGAGAAGGTGGAAAAGGTCAGTTTGGAACTGCATGCACGTTTCTCGGCGACGGCTCGCACGTACCACTATTATATTCATACGAAGAAGGATCCGTTCAGAAGGGCCTATTCGTGTGAGTTGCACTATGCGCTCGACTTCGCGAAGATGAACGAGGCGGCACAGGTGCTGACGACTTATGAGGATTTCGGGGCCTTCTGCAAGGCTGGGGCTGACGTGAAGACGACGCTCTGCCATGTGACGAGGGCGCAATGGATACAGACATCACCCACTACTTGGTATTTCGAGATTACGGCAAACCGGTTCCTTAGGAATATGGTGAGAGCCGTGGTGGGAACGCTGATTGAGGTTGGGCGCGGACGGATGTCGCTGGAGGCCTTCCGACGCGTGATCGAGGGGAAACAGCGCAGCGATGCCGGCGAGAGCATGCCTGGCAATGCGCTCTTCCTGGAAAACATAGATTATTGAACATTTGAAGATTGAGCATTCATGTGGCTGATATTGGCTTTTTTGTCGGCAGCGATGTTGGGCTGCTACGATTCGTTTAAGAAAGATGCGCTGAAAGGCAACGCGGTGATTCCTGTGTTGTTTCTGAATACGTTGTTCTCCAGTTTGATTTTCCTGCCCTTCATCGTGCTGAGCGGTACGACGGATGTACTGCAGGGTACCATCTTCCAGACGGCAAGTGGCGGCTGGGAGATGCACAAGTATATCGTACTGAAGGCGCTGATCGTGCTGTCGAGCTGGATTCTGGGCTACTTCGGCATGAAGCACCTGCCCCTGACGATTGTGGGGCCTATCAATGCGACACGGCCCGTGATGGTGCTGGTTGGTGCGCTGCTGGTGTTCGGCGAGCGGCTGAACGTTTGGCAGTGGATCGGTGTGATGCTGGCGGTGGCTTCATTCTTCATGTTGAGCCGCAGCAGCAAGAAGGAGGGTATCGACTTCAAGCACGACCACTGGATCTACATGATCGTGGGCGCAGCGGCTCTGGGGGCTGTGAGCGGTCTCTACGACAAGTATCTGATGGCGCCTGTGGAGAGTGGGGGCGTAGGCCTCGACCGCATGATGGTGCAGTCGTGGTATAACATCTACCAGTGTGGGATGATGGGCTTGATGTTGTGGCTCCTGTGGTGGCCGAAGCATCAGGATACGACACCGTTCCACTGGTCGTGGTCGATTGTAGGGGTCAGCGTGTTTCTCTCTACAGCCGACTTCATGTATTTTTATTCGCTCTCGTTGCCCGAGGCGATGATCTCCATCGTATCGATGGTGCGTCGCGGCAGTGTGATCGTGAGTTTCATGTTCGGGGCGATGTTCTTCCACGAGAAGAACCTGAAGGCTAAGGCTTTTGATCTGGCACTTGTTTTGCTCGGGATGCTTTTCCTTTACGTCGGCTCGAAGTAAAGAGGTCGCCAAGGCCGTTGAAATCCTTTTTCATGATGATACCGATACCCTGGGTGTTCAGGCTCGACTTGGTGAAATAGCGGTCGTTGGTCTGGTTGTACACCTTCAGGGCGAGGTTGCCGTTGGGGTTGAGCAGGTACTGCAGGTCGAAGTCGCCGATGAACGATGGGTTGGCGCGGGTGGCATTGTCGCGATAGCCGAACTGTCCGTTGAACAGGAGTCGGTTGTTGAGCATGCGTCCGTTGATGATGCCTTCGTATTCCGCGTTGTGCCAGCCTTCGTTACCCGTAGTGATGTTGGCACCGAAATTCCAGTTGTCGTTCTTGATGAGTGTGTTCAGCAGGGTGTTGATCTGCGTGGAGAGTGTGCCTGAGAGCAGACTCTGCATGGCGAGCGAGGTGGCATCGTTCTGCTGGTTCTCGTTGCTGTTGTTGATGCCTTGGTTGTAGAAGCGCCCGATGGCGAGCAGATAGACCACCTGCTGGTTCATTTCCTGTTGGCCGTTGATGACGGAGCGTATCATCTGCTCTTCGTCGGTATTGACGGTAGGCATCTCGAGGTCGAAGTCGACGGTGGGTGCCGCAGGCTGTCCGCCGATGTTCATCAGACAGTTCACGCGGATGGTGTTGCTGGTGAATGAATTGCCGATATTGAGGTCGGAGAGGCTGACACCACTGACGGCGTAGAGTGCCTGCAGTCTGAGTGCTGCCTGATAAGGATCGCCACCGAAGACGATGGTGCCCCCGGGATTGAAGGTGAAGTTCTTCTTGATGATGTTCTGGATGGTGATGCCGTAGGTGCCGTGGTCGACGGTATAGGTGCCGAACATGTTGAAGGCGCCCTTGTTGTGGTAGGTGGCGCGGATGGCCCCCTCACCATAGAGGGTGATATAGTCGCCGGTTCGGGCATCCATCAGCAGGCGCAGGGTGGCATCGGGGGTAGTGTTGATGAGGAAGTTCAGGTAGATGTCTGTATCAGTGGCACGACTGGGGCGGGTGAGTCCTGCGGTGCCGGAGGCATCGGGACTGCTGTCGTCAGTCCACTCGATGAACTCCTGACTGGCGATGGCATCGGGACTGGAGGCATTGTAGACGAATACGGAGTTCTTCTGTGGGGTGACATTGCAGTCGATGGTCACCTCGTTGCCATGACCTGATATCGCCACGTCGCCGGCGGCATAAACGGTACCGTAGAAGAGGTTGTCGCCAAACTCCTTGAAGTCGTAGGCCAGCAGGTTGTCGGTCTCCAGGGCGAGGTCGAAGCTGAGGTTCGTGAGGTGCTGGTGGTGGATACCGCCTGAGAGGTAGCCTGTGTTACCGTCGCGATCGTGTAGGGTGATGCGGTTGAGGCGGATGTCATCGGGGATGAGCACCACCGTGTCGCGTTCGAGGTAGTAGGTGGTGTTGAGGGGCTTCACGGTGGCCTCGCCATCGACGACGAGGTTTCCGGTGAGGTTGATGTTGTCGAGTGTGCCGTAGAGGCGGACAGCACCGTCGGCATGGCCTGTGATGTGGCTGAGGAACGACTTGGTGAAGTTGTGCATGAACTCGATGTAGGTACCGTCGGCACGGATACCCAGGTCGATGGTGTTATGCACAGGCGACACGTAGCCGTCGATGAAGGTCTTCGCCTCGGTACCGTCATCTGCAATGGCTTGGATGTCAATCTGTTCCAGTTCCTTGTTCCAACGGGCATGGGCATCGAGCACACCCATGCGCCCCTGTTCGAACTTGAAGTCGCTGACCTTGAGGTCGGCAGTGGCAGCGAACTTGCCGAAGAGCGAGGTGGCTGTCGCACGTCCTGTGGCCTTGCCGCTGAACTCTACGGAATGGAAATTCACGAGGTCGAGGATATAGTCGACTTCTACCTCGTTGAGATCCACAGCGAGGGTATCGGTATCGTTGTTGGAGGCTATACCGTCGATGATGATATGCTGGGCGCCTCGGTTCACGGAAAAATGGTCTACGAGCAGACGGTTTTCGGCATAGATGACGTCGGAGGGCTCCAGGTTCCAGGTGGCGTTGCCGAGGATGATATGCGAGGGGAGCACACGCACATGGGCCTCAGACTTGTTGAGCAGGTTGCGGTAGAGCTCGACGATGGCATTGAGATTGCCGCTCATGTGCTTCTCGGTGCTGTTGTCGTCCCACTGGAGCGAGGTGTTGATCTTGTTGTTGGCGGCATTCGCCTGCAGACTGAGAGCCATCCGGTTGCCGTCGTCCATGATCTTCTGCAGGCTGAGATCACACTTGAGGGTATCTGCAGGCGAGGATATGCGGAGGTCGCCATTGGCATACCAGGCGCCGTTATAGGCAAAGGAGGGCAGGTCGCCTGCGAGGTTGATGAGCCGCGTGTTGTCGTTGACGATGGCATTGAGGGCGATGGGCTGTCGGAGTACGAGATCGACACCCAGGAAGCGCCGCAGCCAGTCGGCCTTGCTCATGATGAGCCTCATGGAGAAGTTGTTGGCGGTGGAACGGCTCACGGGTGGCAGACCTGGCAGGGTGGGGAGTTTGGAGCCTACGAGGTTGATGAAGGTCTGTGGCAGTGTGGCGTAGTCGAACTGTCCGCGCAGTTCGGCATCGGCAAAGTCGCTCTTCAGTGATACGTAGTGGATACCCTCCTGATAGCCTGAGGATACGAAGAGGTTGTCGAGGTGGTAGGCCTGCTGCTGTTCTGTGGCTGAGATGGAGAAGTTGCTGAGTCGCAGGCTGCCCTGGGCATCGTTGAGGTTGTTGGCGGTGAAATCGGCATCGATGATACCTGAGAGATGGGCTTGGCCAAACTGTTCGGTGAGGTGTGTGGCAGCAGGTGCGAAGTGGCTGACATCCCCTTTTACCATGATATGTTTAGCGCGTGTGGACGTATTGTCGAAGAGGTCGTCGGTGACGCCTGCTTCGAGCTGGGCCTTCAGGTTGGGATCGTCGATGAGCAGATGGCCTGCGAGGGCATTGTGGCTGTAGGTGCCGTTGACGTTGATATTGCTGAAGGTGTAGTCGTTGTAGTTGAAATGGGGAATCTCGGCACTGACTTTCAGGTCGGGCTCAGGCTTTTGCCACAGTCCTTCGAGGTTGACCTGTGCAGCGAGTTTCCCGAGGCGTTTGTCGTCGAGAATCTGGCCGAGGTTGATGTCTGCGGTATTGACGGTGGCGAGGAAACGCTGGTCGGACTCCATCGTCAACTGGAGGTCTACGTTGCCTGCTCCTGAGCGTACGTTGCTGTTGAGCGTCGACGTTCCTTGCTGGTTGCGGTCGAAGGTTCCCGAGAGCTGGAGGTCTCCGATACGGGTGAGTTCCTGGGGGAGTTGCAGCAGCTTGCTGAGGAAGTCAAGACGGTCTTCCTCGATAGCCAATTTGTTCACCTGCAGATGCCACGAGGGATGTGTCTGCCAGTTGCTGATCCACCCGTTGACATTGATGTCGACATCCTGTTCGGGGGTGGCTACCAACAGTTGCGGCACGTTGATCGTCTGGTCTGTGCCGTTGATGTCTGTCGTGATGGATAGAGCCCTCTGGAAATTCTTGAGCGAAGGCATGAAACATCTTAGGTCTGAGGGCGTTATCTCGGTGTCTTTAATAGCGCCTGAGAAGTTGAGCGAGCCAGGTGCAAGACCCTTCTCATTGAACTGATAGTTGGCAGTCAGGGTATCGATTCTCAGCTGTGAACTGGGCATCTGGAGGAGGAAATGAGAGAGTAGGGCATTGCGGCGTCCGGCCTTCAGGGCGAATGACAGACGGTCGACGGCGAGCCCGGCATCCTCCCGGAATCCCAGACGCTTCACGTTGATGTTGAGCGAATCGTCAGTGAGGGCACGCAGATTGATGTGGGCACTGATGTCGCGTACGGTAAGGTGGGCTGGCGTGAATTGTTCGGATAGCGGGATGTCCTGTTGGTCGTAGGATACGCTGGAGTGGCGGATGATCAGTGTGCTGATACGCAGGTCGAGGGGCGTGTGACTAGTGGTGTCCTTCGAGGCCAGCGAGTCGATGACGAACTGGAAATTAGGCGCTGTCGTGGCATTGCGGCGGTAGAGTCGGGCATGGGCACCGAAGAGCTGTGCCGAAGAAATGGAGATCTTCCCTTCAGCCAAGGGAAGCATATCGATTTTTGCCGACAGACGGCCCACGCGGAGCATTTCCTTATGCCGCTGGTCGTAGAGACAGACATCATCGATGATCACCCGATTGAAGAGCCCGAGGGAGACACGTCCGATGTCGATCTTCGTACCCAGTTTGTCGCTGATAGCATGGGCAATCTTGCGCCCGGCAAACTGCTGGACGCCCGACATGCTGAGGATGCCTGCTGTAAGCAGGTTGAAGGCGATAACACCCCAAATGATGATGCTGACAATACGTTTTAAGCGCTTCACGTGGGCAAAAATACAACAAATTATCGGGTTTTGTGCATTTTTTTTGTTATTTTGTCATTATTCTACTCAAATTTATGTAATTTTGCATCGCGTTGTTTGCAAACTATTCTATCAAACGTTATATAAATGGCAAATGTAATTAAGTTACGCAAGGGCTTGGACATTAACCTGAAGGGGCGTGCTGCAGAGGAAAAGATCCAGCTAGTCTCCAAGGGGAAGTTTGCACTTGTACCTGACGATTTCGAAGGTGTGACGCCGAAAGTTGTCGTCAAGGAAGGTGACAAAGTCAAGGCCGGGGATGCGCTGTTTATTAATAAACAGTATCCCGAAGTGAAGTTTGCCTCGCCAGTGAGTGGCACCGTGAGTGCCGTGGTGCGTGGTGAACGTAGAAAGGTGCTCTGCGTGAAGGTGGATGCCGACACCCAGCAGAGTTTTGTTGATTTCGGCAAGAAGGACGTCAGTAAGCTGGACGGTAAGGCTGTGACGGATGCCCTGCTCGAAGCAGGTATCTTCGGCTATATCAACCAGCTGCCGTATGCCGTTTCCACGAATCCGTCGGTTCAGCCGAGGGCTATTTTCGTGTCGGCACTGCGCGACAAGCCTCTGGCTGCCGACTTCGAGTTCGAGGTGAAAGGCCAGGAGCAGGACTTCCAGACGGGTCTTACCGCTCTCTCCAAGATTGCGAAGACTTATCTCGGAGTGGGTGTAGGTTCGGCACTGGAGAACATGAAGGATGCCGAGGTGACCGTGTTCGATGGCAAGTGCCCTGCAGGCAATGTCGGTGTCCAGGTGAACAACATTGCCCCTGTGAACAAGGGTGAGGTGGTGTGGACCATCGGCGATCCTACGGTAGTGCTCTTCATCGGCCGACTGTTTAATACAGGTCAGGTAAACCTGAAACGCACCGTAGCCCTCTGTGGCAGTGAGATCAATCGTCCAGCCTATGTGGATATGCTCGTAGGCGAAGAGCTCGCCACACTCCTGAGCAACAGCTATGATGCCCAGAAGAGCGTACGTATCATCAATGGTAACGTACTGACGGGCAAGCCTACTACGAAGGAAGGTTTCCTGGGTGCCCATACCTCTGAGATCACAGTGATTCCCGAGGGTAACGATGCCGACGAGATGCTGGGTTGGATACTTCCCAGATTCAAGCAGTTCTCCGTGAATCGTAGTTACTTCTCCTGGCTCTGTGGCAAGAAGGATTATGTCCTTGATGCCCGTGTGAAGGGTGGTGAGCGCCACATGATTATGAGCGGCGAGTACGACAAGGTGCTGCCGATGGATATCTACGGTGAGTATCTGATCAAGGCGATTATCGCTGGCGATATCGACCGTCAGGAGGCATTGGGTATCTATGAGGTTAGCCCGGAGGACTTCGCATTGGCCGAGTTCGTAGATTCCTCGAAGCTTGAGTTGCAACGCATTGTTCGTGAGGGACTTAATATTCTCCGAAAGGAAAATGCATAATGTCAATAAAAGATGAAAGCATTAAGAAATTATCTCAATAAGGTAAAGCCGAATTTCGAAGAGGGTGGCAAGTTACATGCCTTCCAATCGATTTTCGACGGCTTTGAGACCTTCCTTTACGTGCCCAACGACACGGCGAAGGCTGGTGGCGTGAATATTCACGACGCCATTGACTCGAAGCGTATTATGAGTATGGTGGTCATCGCCCTGATGCCTGCCATGCTGTTCGGTATGTATAATGTCGGCTACCAGAACTATCTGGCTCAGGATATTCTTGTTCCAGGAACACTGGCTGCAGCCTCTTTCTTCGAGATCTTCTGTTACGGCTTTCTGGCTGTACTGCCGAAGATCCTCGTGAGCTACATCGTAGGTCTGGGTATCGAATTTGCCTGGGCTCAGTGGAAAGGTGAGGAGATCCAGGAGGGTTACCTCGTATCAGGTATCATCATCCCGCTGATTATCCCGATTGGCTGTCCCCTGTGGATGCTGGCTCTGGCCTGCGCCTTCTCGGTCATCTTCTGTAAGGAGATCTTCGGCGGCACGGGTATGAACATCTTCAACCCCGCTGTGGCAGCCCGTATGTTCCTGTTCTTCGCCTATCCGTCAAAGATGACGGGCGATCAGGTATGGGTATCTCAGGATTCCATCTTCGGGTTGGGTTATGACCTGCCCGACGGGTTCACTGCTGCTACGCCGCTAGGACAGATTGGTCAGGGTATCACTCCTGATGCCTCTATCTGTGACATGATCTGCGGCTTTATCCCAGGTTCCATCGGTGAGACATCGCTCTATGCGATTGCTATCGGTGCCTGCATCCTGCTCTGGACGGGCATTGCCTCTTGGCGCACCATGCTCAGTGTATTCGTGGGTGGTGCCGTGTTGGCATGCATCTTCGAGCAGACCGGTCAGTCTATCACGTGGTGGCACCACTTCGTAATGGGTGGATTCGCTTTCGGTGCCGTGTTTATGGCTACCGATCCTGTGACATCGTGCCGTACTACCACTGGTCAGTATATCTACGGTTTCCTCATCGGTGCGATGGCCATCATCATCCGCGTGCTGAATGCCGGTTATCCTGAGGGTATGATGCTCGCCATCTTCTTTGGTAATATGTTTGCTCCCACAATCGACCACTTCATCGTGGAGCGCAATATCTCGAAACGCTTAAAGAGAGGAGGTACCAAATGAAACTGAATACTAATTCGAATTCGTACATTATTATATATAGTGCGATACTCGTGGTCATCGTGGCCTTCCTGCTGGCATTCGTCTATCAGGCATTGAAACCGATGCAGGACGCCAA
>Ga0247611_10002599_pt1 | contig 28601 bp, 21 predicted proteins | sample 177DNAGHGhighgp2_FD_192422 | JGI IMG/M metagenome (GOLD analysis project Ga0247611, IMG submission 192422) | Sheep rumen microbial communities from Palmerston North, Manawatu-Wanganui, New Zealand - 1770 DNA GHGhigh gp2 | ecosystem: Host-associated > Mammals > Digestive system > Stomach > Rumen... | reverse complement strand
CCTCAAAAATTCCCCGGAGGGGACGTGCGAAAAAACAATTATATTTTCGCACGGTTGACAGGCGACAAAAAGTGGTGGTAAACTCTTTTCGAAATTCTTTGAAGGCGGTGAAAACTTACAGCCATTCTTCTTTTTGTCTGTAGCAACTCGTAACGAACCCGTTGAAAAGCGTGATTGAAAAATGAGGAGGATTATATTATGGGGTTCAAGATCGCGAAATGTCCAGCATGCGGTGCGGATTTAAATGTCGAGACCGACAGGGATTATTTGTTTTGTCAGTTTTGCGGTGCAAAATTGATGAGAGATGATCAAAGAATCGTTATTGAGCACATTGAGAGAAAAATAGATGAAGCAAAAATTCGGCAAATAGAATTCGAAGAAAAGAAGCTGACCACCGAAACATTTTCCAAGAAGCGCATGTGGATAACCATAAATGTCGTTGGCATTCTTTTGTTGATTATCAGATTTATTTTCAATAAAGTAGATGCGACAGGGGTTATGTCGGTAATATCCCTTTTGGGAGCCCTGATGTCTTTAGGGTTTGGAAACATGATTATGTTTATTGAATGGCAGAACGAACATTCTAACAAGAAATAAGGAGGGGCTTGGCGTGCGAGATACGATGCCACGCGAGCCAAGTAGACACAGAGCATCGACTAAGCGATACGAGCCAACAAGAAAAGTGGCCACAACGCCTGAAGCACGCGAAAATCAGCTTATTGCTCTGGCCGTTGACTTGGCCGAAGATCAACTACGAAACAAGACAGCTTCTGCTCAGGTTATTACACATTTTCTCAAGCTCGCAACCGAAAAAGAGCGGTTGGAAAGGGAGCGACTGGAAAATGAAAATAAGCTTCTGATTGCCAGAACAAAGTCCATCGAGGCCGCTGACAGAATGGAAGCATTGTACGCAGAGGCACTTTCCGCCTTTACTTCAAAATACGAATGGCAGGGAGACGACACCGGCAGTGAAACTTAGAAATTACTCTGAGTTGAGCCGGATGGCATCCTTCGAGGAGCGTTTCGAATATTTGAAGCTAAGCGGAAAAGTCGGGCTTGAGACTTTCGGGTTCGACAGATATTTGAATCAAATCTTATACCAGACGGACGTCTGGCGAAAAGTTCGGCGAGACGTGATTGCTCGGGACGAGGGTTTTGATCTTGGTCACCGAGATCATCCGATTGGTGGACGAATTATTATACATCATATGAATCCAATTACGTTAGAAGACATACGCTCCGGAGATCGAAAAGTATTCGACCCGGAGTTTTTAATTTGCTGTTCACATTTAACGCACAATGCTATTCATTACGGAGACGAGCATCTTCTGGTAAAGGATCCAATTGAGAGGACCCCTAACGATACTTGTCCCTGGAAGTAGTCAGCGACTAACTAAATTTATTTGGAGGTTGTTACAATGGCTGATACGAGTAAATCAATTATGGATGCTATCAATGAAGCTACTGTCGCCGCGGGCGGACTGCCGAGCGGTGGATCTATCGTCGACTGTGTTAGGCATTTTGCATCCGTAACTGGTCACGGCTCTTCAGAGGAGCTTCTCGGCGGCAATGCGAATATTTCGAATGCTGCGCGAGCTTTGGCGACGATTATTAACGAATCCGATACTGAAGACGAATCCGATACTGAAGACAAGACAGACGAAAATGTCTAACAGCCTGCGGCCAGTAGAACACTTGTTAAAGGAGGTGACGGCCCGTGGAAGAAAGTATTCTGATTTCCATCAAGAGGATGCTTGGGCTCCAGGAAGAGTACACACCATTCGACGAGGAGATTAAGATCTTCATTAACAGTGCTTTATTCAAGCTCATGCAGCTGGGCGTCGGTCCTTCCGAAGGTTTTGAGGTTACCGGACTCGGTGAGACTTGGAGCGATTTTCTCGGACAAAAAGAAAAAACATTACAGGCAGCCAAAGAATTCGTGTACTTTGAAGTTCGTCTGGCCTGGGATCCGCCGACTCAGAGCGGTGTCATCAGCGCGTGGAACGATAAGCTTCAGGAGCTTACCTGGCGGCTGTTACACCAAGTAGAGGCAGGTGAGACTAATTGATCTATGATTACAGGCAACCCGACGATCGAACCGGAGGCGGTTCGGTCTTTTTTGTTTCTGACGATGTTTATTCCGCCGACGATTCCATGAGTGACTCTCTTGAGCATCATGGCGTTGCGGGGCAGAAGTGGGGCGTGAAGCATGGCCCTCCTTACCCTCTTGTTGAGGGAGCTAAGAAGGTTACTTACAACGTCGGAAAAATGACGGAGAAGACAAAAGCCGCTGTTCAGAAGAAAGCGTCGAGTATTCGGGTTTCCCGAGCAGCAAAGAAAGCGTCAAAGGCTGAGGCTAAGCAAGCTAAAATTGATGCCCGTAATAAAAAGAAGACCAATATTGCTGACGCCGGTCCGAAGAAATTCACAAAATCGAAGCAACGTATCAGCGATATGAGTTCTGAAGAATTACAGGCTCGTATTAATCGATTAAAGCTGGAGCAGGAATACAAGAAGTATATTAACGGGGATCCGAACGTACAGAAAAAGGTCGATAACGGAAAGAAGACAACCGATAGCATTATGTATCAGGTTGGCAAAGAGCTTGCCATTGGTCTGGCCAGAACAGCCGTTTCTGTACACAACGAGAAGCGCTTAGACAAAGTTAAACAGGCCATCTCGGCTCGCAACCGGCATGCCGAGCTTAAGAGGCAGATCCGTAAGGATAATCACGATGTAGAGCTTGAAATGCGCAAAGCCGAAGCTAAATCTTATGGAGCACAGGTGGGCGCACACAAAGCATCGTTCGAGAAAGATCGTCTTACGAGGGAGCATGAGCTGGAAGAAGCTCGTCGAGAGAGCAGTGACTACTATGCCTATAGAGGTGCTCATGATCAGAGGAGACGCCGTAGAACCGGCAGAACCTGGTATGATAAAGAATCCTCTTAAAGGCTTCTTTTTCCCGGAACCACCAAGGTTGGTGATTAGTAATTCTATCCAATACAGCTACACCTAAATATTACGGGCAATTTCGCGAGAAGGTGCTTAACCAGGAGATACAGGTTTGCGAGAACATCAGCCTGTATATGAACCTGATTGACCAGCGAATTGCCGATCCGATGTTCTATTACGACGATGAGCCGGTTGAAAGATACATCAATTTCTGCGAAGGAGAGCTTACGCTCACAGACGGTGCTGATCTGCATCTGCTTGATTCTTTCAAGCTCTGGGCCGAAGACATCTTCGGCTGGTATTACTACGAGGAGCGCAGCGTTTACGAGCCGGGTGTCAACGGCTTGCCCGGCGGGTACCGGCAGAAACTGATTAAGCGGAGACTTATTAATAAGCAGTATCTGATTGTAGGACGCGGCGCGGCAAAGAGTTTGTATTCAACAACAATACAGGCTTATTTCCTGACCTGCGACAAGACGACGACTCATCAGATTGCGACGGCTCCGACCATGCGTCAGGCCGATGAGATCCTGGCTCCGATCCGAACCGCGCTGGCTAGGAATCGCGGGCCTTACTTTAAGTTCCTGACAGCCGGTGCTTTGCAGAATACAACCGGCAACCGGGTCAACCGGCCGAAGCTCTGTTCCACGAAGAAGGGCATCCAGAACTTTATGACAAACAGTATTCTGGAAGTCATGCCCATGAGCGTTGACAAGCTGCAGACCTGGCGATGCAAAGTTGTTTCAATCGACGAATGGCTTTCCGGAGAGACCAGGGAAGATGTTGTGAACGCGGTTGAGCAAAGTGCATCAAAATCAGGAGATTATTTGATCGTGGCGACCTCCAGCGAGGGCACCGTTCGAAACGGCGTCGGTGATACGATGAAGATCGAACTGATGAAAATTCTTCGCGGAGAGTATCGGAACCCGCACGTATCCATCTGGTATTACAGGTTGGATGACGTGAAAGAGGTTAATGATCCGTATACCTGGATCAAGGCGAATCCGAATCTTGGGCAGACGGTTACTTACGAGACTTATCAGCGAGAGGTCGAGAGAGCGGAGAACAATCCGAGCTCCCGAAACGATACGCTGGCCAAGAGATTCGGAATTCCTATGGAAGGCTCGACCTTCTTCTTTACTTATCAGCAAACGCTCTGTCATCCGCGCATTGATTTCTGGGGGCTCCCATGTGCAATGGGCGCTGACCTAAGTCAAGGGGATGACTTTTGTGCGTTTACCTTCCTGTTCCCGCTGAAGGATGGACGGTTCGGCGTGAAGACCCGCTGTTATATTACATCGAGAACGCTGCTGAATCTGCCCGCCGGTGTACGTGAAAAGTACAACGAATTCCTTGATGAAACCAGCCTTGCCGTGCTTGACGGCACTGTGCTTTCGATCGATGACGTGTATGACGACCTTGAGAGATTTATCGAACGATGCCAATACGATATTCGTGCCTTTGGCTTTGACCCTTACAATGCGAAAGAATTTGTCGAACGGTGGACGAGAGACTACGGCCCGTATGCTGTCGAGAAAGTAATCCAGGGGGCCAAGACAGAGAGCGTACCGCTTGGCGAGCTTCGAAATCTTGCAGAGGAACGCTTACTGGTGTTTGATCAAAGCATTATGCAATATTGCATGGGAAACTGCATTTCCATTGAGGATAGCAACGGAAACAGGAAACTGGCAAAGAAGCGCTATGAGCATAAGATTGACGCGGTTGCAGCCATGCTCGATGCTTATGTCGCTTATAAGCTGAACAATGAAAACTTTGACTAAGAGGTGCCATCAATGATTTACGAACTTGAGCACGGCCTCGGCGTTGGTGGCGGAAGAGGCCGACCCAAAGGATCACGTAACGGTTTTATCAGCCCGGGCGCGGCTTATATGAAAAACTATAAGATCCGCGGGACTCAGGCAGCTTTACTTAGGGAGTTGCCGCCTTCGCTGCAGAACAAATCGAACTTTCCAACAACTACGTCTTCTGCAGCGCCGAGACAGCCGCGTACAACGCGCGGTCGGAATATTACGGAAGGCACCGGAACAGTCGGTCGTGTCGGTCCAGCGGTCAGTTCCAGTCCGATTAATAAGCCGGAAACGATTAAGTTTACGCCAGATACTCAACAAAATGGCGGCTTTAACATCGGCGATGTTGCGTTGGACATACTCTCCGCTGTTCCGGGGCCGGTCGGAAAGCTTGTTCGATCCGGTCGGAATGTTTGCGATCGCATAACAAAGAGCAACGACGTCTCTGTGAGTGAGCTCGATCGGTCAATCGAAGGAATGGCTGACCGACTTTTTCATCCGGAAGAGCCAACATTCGACGTAAATGCGTTTGCTAACGGTATGGCAAAGGATCTGGTACAACTTGGAGCCGACCGCACTGCTGAAGAAGTTGAAAAGCTTGTTGAAAGGCTTACGCGCGAAAAGAAAAGTCCGGGCGCGAACCGTGAGCGCCACATCACCGGAGTTGCAGAGTCAATGCCAAAAAAGGGGCAACCGGTTTATGGGCGATCTGTCAATCCGTATGACGACGACAGCGTTTCTTCGAGCAAAAAATACGGTGTTGGCGACTTTTTGACGGACGTCCTTAACAGTGGAACACACGGGTTAGTCGGCAAGGTCGGAAAAGTGGTAGATCGAACGACGAATTACATAAACGACTCAAATTACAGAGAGCGGCATCCTGACATCGATTTGAATCGGCAAAGCGAGTCTATTGCGATTCATCCTCTTGAAATCGCCATGGACATAGCTACGCGCCAAGCAGAGAAGAAACGGCGTGCCGAAAACAACGCCCGGAAAAGCGAAAGTTTCAGAAAAAATCAAAATAACAGGAAAACGCGCAGTGCGGCGCAGTACACGCATTACACCGACTAAAACGGAGGAATAACGAATCATGGAAAAATTGAACCTCTCCTCGCCCTGGAACACGTTTGTTCACGAGCTCGAAGCTCTTTTCGGGGAAGATGATGATATTCAGGTGATTTACGACGACGAGGAAAAGATCGTCAAGCTCTATGTGAACAATAGTCGAAAGGCAGATGCGCTGACGCAGTTGCTTCCGGTCGAGAAGAAATTTGGTAACGTTGCTCTGAAAATCAGCGTTATTCCGGCAAATGTTCAGAACGAAGATCGACTGAGCCTTCTGGCCAAAGCTTTTGAAGGGAACCCGGTGGTGGCAGACATTCAGACGGTTGATACCCTAATCGGTACCTTCAACTTTGTTATTTTCAAGAAGGAAGTCGTGCAGTTCTTTAACGATCAGCTGGATGACATTAACGGCAACAAATCAACGCTCTATCAGGAAATCGCGAAGGATGTCTTCGAGGACATGATCGATGTTCATTTCTGCACCGAGTCGGAAGCGATGGACGATATTGACATGTAACATTAGACGGCCTATAAGGCTTATTTGAAGGATTGCAAGAAAGCGCTTGACGAGTTCCTTGGCAAATATGCTACGTTTCTGGTTAAAGACTTCTACGGAATGAACGTTTCGCTTTCTGACAAAGGACAGTCTATCGTCGACAATATCATGCGGACCTGGGATAGCTATGAAAACTATTATGGAAATGAAAGTCCCGTGCAGATTGGTGATATTAGCAGACTGCTCCTATGAGACATTTTAACAAGTATTGAGGTGACTTAACATGAGTCAGTTTACCATCAATGGTATTACGTTTGAAGACGACAAAGACAGTCTTCAGCACGGCCTCGGCGTTGGTGGCGGGCGTGGCCGCCCGAAGGGATCCCGAAATGGTTATATCAATCCCAATGCCGCTTACATGAAAGGTTATGAGATTAAAGGTGAGGTTGCCCAGCCGGTTCTTGGCGCCGGGAATGGAATTGAAAGGCCGAATGCAATGGGTGCTGGTTCACAAATCGGAAGGTCAAGCAGCGTTGCCAGTCGCGTGACAAGGCCGACCACTGCCCCAAGGATCAGCGTTCAGAGCAGGCGGAATAGCGGTGGCGGTAGTGGCGGCTCTACGACACGAAACAACACCGTTGCTGGTGCTGCACGAAACGCAACCGTTAACAATATGGTTGCTGATATTGATAACGTGGGTAACCTTGAGGGTTCCAACGATTCAAAACGTGTAGGATCGTTGGGCAGTTCTAGCAATCCTGCTGCTTCCGTTCAAAATGGGAAGAGTTTTCTCGAGAAAGCGCTTGGAGCAACCGAGCAGGCGGTTGCTAATTTCGGGGATTCCGTTAACGATACTTTACACACGGTCGATCAGTGGTGGAACGGATCCCAAAAAGAAGGTACTGATGTTTACGGTTCTCCTGAAAAGCGTGCCGCACGTCAGGAAGGTCATACTCAAGGCGTTCGCAAAGCTGCCGACGAATTTCTCGGGAACACTCGTGAGACCATCGAAGAAACTCTCGAAGGCGCCGGCGACACTGCCAAAGAATGGTGGGAAGGCTTCCTCAACTGGGGTGAGCAGGCGTGGAAGGATGTTTCTAAAGCTGCGACGAGTGCTATTGATACCGGCAAGGGTTGGGCAAAATCCGGCTTTGACTGGGTAAACAATAACATTATCAACCCTGTTGGAAAATGGGGAGAAACTGCCGTTTCCGATGTAGGTAACTGGATCGGTGAACGCGGTCGTGACTTGGATCGTTGGTGGAACGGATATGAGGCACAGAAATCGGATCTTTACGGAAGTCCGGAAAACCGGGAACGCCGGCAGTCCGGTGTGCAAGAGGGTGATCATGTAAACGGCTTCCGCGAGAACGCAGCTAATTGGCTGGATCAGGCCGGTCGTGATATCGGAAGGACGGCAACTGACGTCGGTAATTGGATCGGTGATCGTGGCCGCGATATTGCTGCAGTTCCTGGACAAGTCGGTAATTGGTTCGACGAACGTGGTCAAGACTTCAATCGCTGGTGGAACGGCTACGATGTTGCCCCGACGGGAGACCCCGATGCTCGTGCCCGTCGTCAGGCCGGCGAGACCGATCATGTGAATGGTGTTCGCGAGAATGCGGCTAATTTGCTCGATCAGGCCGGCCGCGACATTGCTGCGGTTCCCGGACAAGTTGGCACTTGGTTTGACGAACGTGGTCAAGACTTCAATCGCTGGTGGAACGGAACCGGAGAAGATCGTTACGTTCAGGTCGGAACGAACGAGAACGGGCCGATTTACGAGCGTCAGACAGATAACGGCGTTCGCGGGCAGATTGCAGATCTTCCTCAGAACGCAGCGAATTATGTTCAGCGTCAAATGATCGATCCCGTAACCAACACCGTTAAAACGTATTTGATCGATCCCGTCACCAACACCGCAGTTGCCGTTGGCGACTTTGCGACCAATTTCGCAAATGACGTTCATAATAATGTTATCAATCCTGTTCGCGGCGCTGCTCAGCGGCTTAATCAGAATGTTATCCAGCCCGCGGCCAAATGGACGAATGAGAATGTTATTCAGCCCGCGGCCAAATGGACGAATGAGAACGTTGTTCAACCGGTAGCTGAGGCCGCTGACAGGGAATACAGATATGTGCAGAACTCTGGCGACGACGCTTCTAATCGAGCGAGAGAAACCGGCGTACCCGCAAACGTTGTCGACGGCATTAATCGCGAAGCAGCCAATAATGGCTCGTCCTATCAGGAAAATCTCGATACGAGATCGGATATGATGAGTATGCTGTCCGTGCTCAGGCGTAACGGATCTTTGAGTGAAAGTGAGATTCAGCGTATGTACGCGAACGCTCAGAACAGTTCAAATCCGTTAAACAGTATGTACAACGACGTGCTCAATGCATTTTACAATCAGCAGCAGCCTCGTAATTATGTGAGAAGATAACTAAGCAGGAGGAAAATTCAAAATGCCAAGGTTTTCGGACAGGCTGAAACATGCCTGGAGTGCTTTCTTTGGTCGTGATGCGCCTGCTTATAATCTGGGGCCGAGCTATGGCACCCGGCCGGATACGCGGCGGCTTTCCCGCGCGAATGCCCGAAGTGTTGTAACCGGAATCTACAACCGAATCGCCATGGACTGCGCGTCTGTGGCGATTCATCATGTTCGGCTGGATGAAGCCGGACGGTTCAGCGAGCACGTTAACAGCGGACTGGAAGAATGCCTTAACGTGGAAGCCAACGTCGATCAGACGGGCCGCGCTTTCCGTCAGGACGTGTTTCTCAGCCTTCTTGACGAAGGATGTGTCGCCATCGTCCCTGTGGAGACCGATGTCGATCCGAAGTACAGCAGCGGTTATGACATCCGCCAGCTTCGGGTTGGTCGGGTCGTGAGCTGGTATCCGAAGCATGTTCGCGTTGAAGTGTACAACGAAGAAGCCGGACGGAAGCAGGAAATCACAGTTCCAAAAAAGATGGTAGCCTTGCCGGAGAATCCTTTCCGCGCTGTGATGAATGAGCCCAACTCGACGCTGCAGCGGCTTCAGAACAAGCTGGCCCTGCTCGACCTGGTGGACGAGCGTACGAGCAGCGGACGGATGGACATGATTATTCAGGTCCCCTACTCCAGCAAGACCGAGATGCAAAAGAACCACGCCGAACAACGGCGGAAAGCGCTCGAGGATCAGCTGCAGAGCAGCAAGTACGGTATTGCCTGGATGGACGGTACTGAAAAGATTGTGCAGCTTAACCGGCCGATCGAGAACAACCTTCTGGACCAGATTGAAGCCCTGCGGAATGAACTTTATTCCCAGCTCGGTCTGACAAAGGAAGTATTCGAAGGAACTGCCGACGAGCAGACCATGCTGAATTACATCAACCGGACGATCGAGCCGATGCTTTCGTCCGTTGTAGATGAGATGAAGCGCAAATGGCTTAGCAAGACGGCCCGGACGCAGCGGCAAACGATCATGTTCTTCCAGGAACCCTTCAAGCTGGTTCCCGTGACGGAGCTGGCGAAGACCGCTGACGTATTAACGCGCAACGCTATTCTGAGTGCCAACGAGTTCCGTGCCATTCTTGGATATAGGCCGAGCGAAGGCGATCGGGCAAACGAACTGATTAATAATAACATGCCTTATGAGTCTGTTGGCGGAACACCCGCCATGGCTCCTGGCGCAGAGGCAAGCTCTGTGCAGGAGCAGCAGCCCGCGGGCAATACTACTCAACCACCCCAAACGGACCTGATGGACACCCCCATCTCCGCATTAACAGGGTAACGGGAGGGACTAACAATGAGTGAAAGACCTTATGATATTTGCGGATGGGCGACCAAATTCAACGTTCCCTGCGCTGATGGGCGTACCATCCTACCCGGATCTTTTGACGACTGCGACGGAAAGAAAGTTCCGCTTGTGTGGCAGCACATGCGCGACAATCCTTCCAACGTTCTCGGGCATGCCATCCTGCATACGAAGCCGGAAGGCGTCTGGGCGGAAGCCTGGTTTAACGACAGCCCAACCGCTGAAGACGCCAAACGGCTGATTCAGCACGGTGACATCGACGCGTTTTCTATCTATGCCAATAAGCTGAAGCATAGAGGGCATGATGTACTGCATGGGATTATCCGCGAGGTCAGTCTGGTTCTGGCCGGAGCGAACCCGGAAGCACTGATTGAATTCCCCGTGCTGGAACATGGAGACGGCTCCGTCGTTGAAGACGAGGCCGTTATTTATTCCCACGGGGAAATCGAGAGACCGGAAGCTTCTGAAGAAGAGATCGAGCATTCCGCTGAAGAACTGGCGCCTGAGGTTCCGGAGCAGCCGAGGCTCGTATTCCGGCCGTTGGCGCATCCGATTCCGCTCGGACCTGCTCAGCCTTTTATGAGCTATCAGCCGGGGCCTATGCCCTCTGCAAATACGCTGGAGCATGCTGCCCAGACGGATACAGCGCCCGTCAAACAGACAACGACTACCACCACAACGACTGTAAAGCAGGAGGATGATAACATGCCTAACGCTGAACGTACCGTCAGAGACGTGTTCAACGAAATGACCGATGAGCAGAAGAATGTTGTTTATTTCATTCTTGGTGAAATGCTCAATGAATTTGGATCGGAGGACGATGAAATGAAACACAATGCTTTTGAAGGCGCCGAGGCTGCCCCCCGCGCTACCCTGACTGCGGACGACTTTAAGTCTATTTTCGCTATGGCTAAGAAGGAAGGCAGCCTGCGGGCTGGCGTAGAGGAATTTGTTGCCCAGCGCGGCGAAGAACTGAGCCATGACGCCTATAACGCCGATGGCACGAAACAGACCTATGGCATCGCCGATGTCGATATGCTGTTCCCTGATTATAAGAACATTACTGACCGTCCCGAATGGATTAAGCGGGACATGGACTGGGTCGGCGTCGTGATGGACGGCGTGACCAACGTTCCCTTCACCCGAATCAAGAGCCAGTTTGCGAACCTGACCGCTGACGAAGCCCGCGCCAAGGGTTACACCAAGGGAAATCGGAAGATCGAGCAGGTCTTTACGCTGCTGAAGCGCACTACTGATCCGCAGACTGTGTACAAGAAGCAGAAGATGGATAAGGACGATATCAACGATATCACCGACTTCGACGTGGTCGCCTGGATTAAGGGTGAAATGCGTCAGCTGCTGGATGAGGAAATTGCCCGTGCGATCCTGGTTGGCGATGGCCGCGAAGCGATCGACGACGACAAGATTTCTCCTGATCACATCCGTCCTATTTGGGGCGACGACGATCTGTTCAGCATTCGTGCCAACGTGAAGTCCGGCGCGGACGACGCTGCCACCGCCAAGAGCCTGATTCGCAAGGCGATCAAGGCCCGTAAGGATTACAAGGGCTCCGGCAATCTGACGTTCTTCACTACCGAAGACTGGCTGACGGAAATGCTGCTGCTGGAAGACGGTATCGGCCATCCGCTGTATGCCGACGCTACCGCGCTGGCCCGCAAGCTTCGCGTGAATAAGATTGTCACTGTTCCGGTGATGGAGAATCTGGCCAAGGGCAATGAGCAGCTGGCCGGCATCATCGTCGATATGAAGGACTACCGTGTGGGCCATAACAAGGGCGCGAACGTGGATCTGTTCGACGACTTCGATATTGACCTCAACCAGTACAAGTATCTGATTGAAACCCGGCTGTCCGGCGCTCTGACCAAGCCCTTCAGCGCGATCGTTCTGACCGTTAACGGCACTGATTACACCTATGAAGAGACCGAAGACTACACCGGTTCTCCCAAGGAGAAGGGATACTACGAGAAGAACGGCACGATCTATCGGCCCAGCCAGGATACGTCCGTGGTAGAGGGTAAGACCTACTACGAGAAGGTCGAAGCGTAATCTTCGTTGACTGACCGGCACTGAATGATATTCCGTGCCCGGTATCGTGAAGCTGCTATTGGATTCTACGGAGTTCCTTATTCCTCCTTCCTTCGCTGAATTCGTCCTCTCCTGCCCCGCTCTGCAACCTCCTCAGCGGAGCCGGGCGGATGCGGGGAGGCAGCTTCACCATTCCGGGCACGGAATTATATTTTGTGTCCGGTAATTCAGGAGGAAGTGATTCCCTATGGCAAAGTTTTACGGCAAAGTCGGCTATGCCGTGAGCTACGAAACAACTCCCGGCGTATGGACTGACAAAATTCGCGAGCTGGTTTATCGCGGTGATGTCAATCGGGTGAAATCCAGCTGGGAGAGCAGCGGTGACCGAAACGATGATCTTACGATCAACAATGAATTCAGACTCATCGCGGATGCTTACGCATATCAGAACTTTGCCAGAATCAAGTATATCGAATGGATGAATGAAAAATGGAAAGTGACCTCGGTGGAAGTTCAGCGTCCCCGGTTGATCATTCAGATTGGAGGAATCTACAATGGGGACACGCCTTGAGCTGCATGAGAAGCTTTGCGACATTTTAGGGAGCCGAAAAGTATATTTCAAGCCCCCTGAGAGCGGTCGCTTATCCTATCCGTGCATTATCTACACGCTGAGCCATGTGGATATACGGAGCGCCGATAACCGTCCGTACAAGTGGCTAGACCAGTATCAGCTTACGCTGATTACTGATGATCCTGATACGGATATTCGTCGCGGGATCGAACAGCTGCCGAGGATCCGCTTTTCCAATAAATTCGTCAGCGATAACCTGTATCACTTTGTTTACCAAATCTATTATTAAAACTGGAGGTTTGAAACATGGCTACTACTTATCCGATTACTTGGGACGGCACCGGTATGCGCAAGTATGAATCCGGTGTAAGCCATGGCGTTCTTTATCCCATGGCAGCCGATGGTACTTATGAAGACGGCGTGGCCTGGAACGGCCTGGTTTCTGTCAGCAATAACCCGGACGGTGCAGAACCGAACGAGCTGTGGGCGGATAACATCAAGTACGCGATTCTTCGTTCTGCGGAAACGCTTTCCCTGACGATCGAAGCGTACACCTACCCGGCCGAATTTGAAGCCTGTGACGGTATGGCAACGCCTACCGGTGCGAATGGCCTGGTCATCGGACAGCAGGCTCGTAAAGGCTTTGGCTTCTGCTATCGCACCGAAGTCGGTACCGACGCAAACGGCGCTGCAGGCTACAAGCTGCACCTGGTCTACGGCTGCACGGCTACTCCTTCTGACAAGGACTACGAGACCATCAACGACAACCCCGACGCGATCACCTTCAGCTGGGACATCGATACTGTTCCTGCGCCGCTTACCGGTGCTTATGCCAATTATAAGCCGGTGAGTGAAATCGTCATTGACAGCACCACGGTTGACTCCACTAAGCTGACCGCTTTGGAGACCATTCTTTACGGATCCGGAAGCACTGCTCCGGCACTGCCTGATCCCACCACTGTCATTACTACCATTAAGGGTCAGTAATCGACATAATATGCTCACTCGGGGGCCTCAGCAATGGGGCCCCCTCCACTTTCTTTTTTATTTGCAAGGAGGTTTATTGTAAATCATGATTAAGAAGAATATTACCTACGTCGATTTTAATGGCGAAGAAAGAACAGATGCATTTTATTTCAATCTGAGCAAAGCTGAGCTGATGGATATCGAGCTCGATTACAACGGAAACATGAGCGAGGCGATGAATATCATGCTGGAAAAGCGTGATATGAAGGGCATTCTCGGTCTGCTGTCCAAGCTGGTCCGCAAGGCTTATGGCGAAAAGAGCGGAGACGGCAAGCGCTTTCTCAAGAATAAGGAACTCGAAGACGGATTTGTTACGACCGATGCGTTCAGCAACCTGCTGATTGAGCTGGTGAACGACGAAAAGAAGCTGGAAGCTTTTGTTGCCGGCGTGGTTCCCGCAGATATGCGCGAAGAAATTGAAAAGCGAATTGACGAAAAGCGGGATACCGAGACCGAAGCGAAGCCGGAGCTGAAGGTTGTTGACAAGCCGACCGGGTCTCCGATCGAGATGAACTAAAATGCTGAAACTGGTTGTGAACGGAGACGAACTCTGGGACGAACAAAGTCAGGAGTTTATTACTGTCCGGGGTCAGACACTGCAACTGGAACACTCTCTGTTGAGCATTTCAAAATGGGAAGAAAAATGGAAGAAGCCCTTTCTGGACGACAGCAAGCCCAAGACGGTGGAAGAAGAGCTGGATTACATCCGGTGTATGACCATTAACGCGGGCAACGTCGATCCAATTGTTTATCGCTCTCTGACTCCGGAACATTTTAAGAAAATTCACGAATACATCGAAGATCCTCATACTGCCACGACCTTTAGAGAAGATAAGAACGCCCCGAAAAATCGATCGATTACCACAGCCGAAATCATCTATTATCAGATGACTGCGCTGAATATTCCGTTCGAGTGTGAGAAATGGCATTTGAACAAGCTAATGACATTGATCAGGGTGTGCGCGATTAAGAACGCGCCTTCGAAGAAGGGCAAAGGCAAAAACAAAGCCGGCTCTTCGGCGGCTACCCGTGAACTGAATCGAAGACGCCTCGCTGAAATGGGGACGAACGGATAAAGGAGATGCTGCAGAGATGAAGATAACGGTGACTCAAAAAGGAAGCACCAAGAACACCATGTCACTGCTGAAAAGAATTTTGAGCCGAAGCTATCTTCAGAGCCTGGAGCATTACGGCCAACTTGGTGTGGAAGCATTGTCGTCGGCCACTCCGGTTCGAACCGGTGCGACCGCCAATGCATGGCGATACAAAATCGAAGTTGATGACAAAGCGACCAAGATTGTCTGGACCAATTCCAACACCGTTGACGGGTGCAACGTGGCCCTGCTGATTCAGTATGGTCACGGCACCCGCAACGGCGGATACGTCCAGGGAATTGATTTTATCAATCCGGCGATTCGACCGATATTCACCGGTTTTGCTGATAATATATGGAGGGAGGTAATGAGGAAATGAGCAGCAATGCTGACATTGAAACCAGAATACTAGAGATGAAGCTGGACAACGACCAGTTTGAGAAGGGCGTTCGATCCACGATTCAGTCTCTGGAAGATCTGGAAGAAAAGCTTGAGCTGAAAGACGCCGGCGATGGATTCGACAGAGTTTCCAAAGCGGCGAATACGATGCAGTTTTCGAGCATGGAGCGCAGCCTTGACGCCATTACCGATAAATTCTCCCTTCTCGGCAATGTCGGTTTGCAGGCGCTTGAGCGGATTTCGAATAAGATCGTTGACATCGGCGAGAATATTCTTAAAGGTATCACGATCGACCCGTTAACGGCTGGCTGGGGCGAATTCGAGTTGAAGACGAATTCTATACAGACCATTTTGGGCGGGACGCGAAAGTATTATAAGTCGGACGCTGAAGCTCTGCACAATATCAACAAAGAGCTGGATGCGCTTAACGAGTATGCCGATCAGACAATTTATAGCTTTGCCCAGATGACTGAAAATGTCGGTAAGTTTACAAATCAGAATATCGATTTGAAAACATCTACGCAGGCTATTAAGGGTATCGGTAACTGGGCGGCTCTCGTTGGCGCAGATTCTGCTCAGATGAGCCGTGCTATGTATAACATATCTCAGGCTCTTGGCGGCGGAGCTATGAAACTGGTCGACTGGAAATCCATTCGTTTCGCCAATATGGCCACGCCCGATGTGCAGAAGCTGTTTGCCGACATCGCGTATGCCCAAGGCGGAATGAAGGATAAAAAAGGAAATAATCTGAAGAAAGACAGCAAGCAGGCCAAGAAAGTTTATCAGTCGATCATCAGCGACTTCGAAGGAAGCTTGAAAAGCGGATGGCTCACCAACGATATTATGATGAACGGCTTGAAAGTTCTGTCTGGTGAAATATCCGGTGAAGACCTCGCCAAGCTGTTCGGAGACAGTGAGGAAGCACAGGCGCTTGCCGCTCAGTACGCTCAAATTGCAGCGGATGCAAAGGAAGCCGCAACAAGCGTTAAGACATTCACGCAGCTTGTCGGCGTGCTTCAGGAATCGCTAGGTTCCGGATGGGCCACAACTTTCGAAAAGTTATTTGGCGGATTTGAGCAGCAGAAGAAGTTCTTCACTGAAATAAGCAATATCATTGGCGGCTTCATTGAAAGAGATGCTGATGGCCGGAACAGCTGGGTTGATCGTTTTGCCAACAGAAACAACGGTGTTCTGCTTTTTCAGGATACGATCATCAACATCATCCATCTGCTGACCGAACTGTGGGGGCTGGCCCAGGATGTAACCGACAAGCTTATTGATCCGTTTGGCGGTATATATAAATTCTTTGGCGATCCGGCAACTGCAGAGTTATTCGGTCAGGGCAGCGAGGAACTAGAGAAAAACCTGAACGATACCGGGCTGACCGCACAGCATGTGGCCGGTATTATTGCCGACCTGGATCTCGCGTTCAGCGGACTGTATCAATGGTTCCACGGCGAGAAGACCGACGAAAACGGCAACGTGATTGAAGAGGCGACGCCGGCTTACGAGAATGCGGTAAAGATTTTCGCCGGACTCGGCTCTGTCGTCATGATCGCCCTAAACGCCATTGAGAATTTATTCCGCTTTGGCGGACGCATTCTTGCGCTGTTTGAACCGTTGGCTTCTTCTGTGCTTAAGCTTTTCGGCAATGTCGGAGGTATTCTGTACAGCATTTATCAGAACATTGCCGGACAACATACCTTCTCTGACTTCTTCAATAATCTTTATGCCGTCATCAGCCCGGTTATATCCGCAATTGTGGACTTTGCTTCGGTTATTCTGGACCTGATCGCCGCGTTGTTTGATCTCGGAACAGAGATGGACGCGACAGGTGCCAAGGCAGAAAACAACAAGCTTGGACCGTTCATCAAGACGCTTTCGGATATTTTCGAGAGCCTTCCGCTGCTTCTTGCACCGGTTTCCGCGCTGCTGACAAAAGTTGTCGGCGGAATCACCGGTTTTATTCGAGGGGTCATGAAAGGCTTCCCCGCAATTAAGAAGCATGTTAAGAAGGAAGGCGTAACTCCCTTCCAGGACCTGAAGGATATCGTTCAGGAATTCATTGCTGAGGGATTCGGCGAAGATGCAGCCAAGTCTATTACGGAATGGTATAATAACAATGTGAAGGGCACGCTCGAATCCCTTGTTGAATGGTTTGGAACGGCGTACGACTCTATTGTAACTTTCTTCAGCGAACTACCGGAGAAAGTTGATAAGCTTGTTGCCCGCGTTAAGGCGGCGTTCAACGCTTTCTCCAACTACAATTACGACTCTTCTCTGACCCCCTTTGAGAATTTTAAAGAGCGGATGAAGCAGACGATTCTGGCGCTGTTCGGCGAAGAAGTCGGAAGCAATATCATCAAGCAGTATCAGGAGCATATTGCGCCTTATGTCAATAAGGTTGCCGAGATGATTGAAAGCTCCTTCAGCAATGTTACACGAACGCTGGACGGAATTACCGAGGCGCTCAAAGCCGATTATACGGGTATCGACAATCCGTTTGATCTGCTTCAGGCCATCGCGCTGAACTTCCTGAAGGGGTACAACAAAGATGAAGAACTCGGGGTGGATCTCGAGAATAAATATCCCGGTGTGCTAGAGTTCTTCCAGACCCTTTCTGACACCTATGACAAGGAGATCAAGCCGGTTGTCGACAAGGTGCTCGGATGGGTAACAACGGATATTCCGAATGCACTCAATACGGTTTGGGAATTCCTGTTCGGAAAGGACATGCTCGTCAATAAGGGTGAAGGTGGCCTTGCCCATCTTGAGAAAGAGCATATCCCTGGGCTGTTTGACAACTTCCTTACGTGGATTAATGGTGACGGAAAGACCAAACTGGACGAGATTGTTAAATTCTTCTCGGACATGTGGACTAAAATCAATGACGCCCTCTTTGGCCACGATATTCTTGTTAACAAGGGCGAGGGTGGGAATGCTCATCTTGAGAAAGAGCATGTACCCGGCGTATTCGAGAACATTCTCAACTGGGCGAAGACTGACGGGCAGAAAATTATCGACGAGATTACGAATTTCTTCACGGAAGCCTGGAACACGCTTAACCGTATTCTATTTGGATACGACGTTCCTGCCGGACAGACTACAACTATGTGGCAGGGCGGACATGTTAACGGAATCGTTGATAATGTCCAGAACGCTTATCAGCGCGTTGCCGACTGGTGTAACAACGACGGAGCGGAAATTGTTAAGACCGTTACAGATTTCTTCCTCGGCGAAGAGACCGAAACCACCGATGCCAACGGCAAGACAAAGAAAGAACGAGTCGGCGGCCTGATTCAGGACGCGGAGAAGTTCTGGAATGATTACGGTTCCACAGCCTGGGAATCCATCAAGACTGTATATAACGAAGTGAACACCTGGGTTAACGGCACCGGAGCCACCGTCGTTAAAGCCGTTACAGACTTCATCTTCGGCAAAGAAGATGAGAAGACAAAGGAGCGTTCCGGTGGAGCAATCGATGCCGTTGTTACTTGGTATAATGATAACAAAGCCACTCTTGAAGATGTGTTTACCAATAAGCTGCCGCGGCTCTTCACACAGATCCAGACTGTTCTGTTCGGCCAGGATGTTCCCGCCGGTCAGACCACCAGTATGTGGCAGGGCGGGCATATCAACGGTGTTATTGACATCTTACAAGAATCCTTCGGAAAGCTGAAGGAATGGGCCGAAGGCGACGGTGCTGAAATCCTCAAGACTGTCGGAGACTTTATTCTCGGAAAAGAGATTCTTGACGAGAATGGAAAAGCAACCGGCGAAAGAGAAGGCGGCGCCTGGCAGGCCGTTCAGACCTTCCTCGACCCGATCGCCAACTGGATTTCTGAAAAGGGCGAAAAGGTCTATAACTACCTCACAACTCACGATTTCGAAGAGATGTGGGCCGATCTGGATACGTTCCTGTTCGGGGCAAAGGATCTGAGCGATCCTACTGGGCAAAAGCGAACCGGAGAAGGCGTGCTTACGCCGATCATGAACGTGCTTCAACCCGTTGCCGATTTCTTTGGCGGCGTCGGAGCAAGCCTGTTGACGACTATTCAGAGTGTTGACTTTGGTAAAGTATGGGCAAAGATCAGCGAATTCTTCTTTGGATCGAATGAGCTTGCCCTTATTAACGAGGGAAGCGGGGATACCTATTACGAGATTCAGCATGTAGACGGCCTATTTGACCGGCTCGCGAATCTGTTGGACAGGGTTATTACGTTCTTCGAATCCGATACGTGGAAGGGCATCAAGGATGCTATTTCCCAGTTCTGGGATGAGTGCGTCAAGCCGATTATCGACTTTTTCGGAACGATCGGCGGATCCTTATTTGAGTCTTTGGGGGAATGGGATCCGGAGAAAGGATTCTTTGATAATATTGGGACTATTCTCGAAAAGATGTCCGGCAGCATTTCCACGGAATTCCCGAAGCTGCTTGAGAAATTCGGGATTAGTCTCGGCGAAATGCCCGACATCTTCGGGACATTCCTCGGCGGATTATTCCCTTCTTTCGGAGGGAGTTCTTCCGGAATCGATGATTCTGGAGACAAGCAGGATGGTGTAAGCGAGGTCGAGCAGCGGGCCAATGCCGCGGCCGAGAAGAATAAGTCTGTCTGGGAGCAGGCCGGTGATGTGCTCGCGAGTATATTTTTCAGTACGGCCAGTGCAGAAGATGCAGTAACCGACGATCTGAGCAAGGCGTCCGAAGAATCGACGGACAAAGAAAAGAAGAACAAGTCCATCATCGAAGATGTTATCGGGAACGTCTTTGGCGGAACAACCGCGGTATTTACCGGATTGGGCGAAACTATTGGCGGGTTTATTGGCGGGCTGACCGAAAAATCCGGTCCGTTGCTGACAATTCTCGGCGTCGGCGGTACGGTTGGCGGGATCGCAAAGATAACGTCAAGTATTTACGGCGCTGAAAACAAAGGCGTTATCGATAAGATTGCCGAGTTGCTTGATGCTCTTGGCGGACTTATTGAAAAAGTTGTATGGCTTGCCGGACTCACGGCACTTGTTGATTTGTACAACAACGCCAACGGAACCGATTTTAATCCGTTAGTAGAAACGCTGAACGCCATAAGTAGTTTTCTAACCAACATGATCACGACCATGGTCACGTTCTCCATCGTGACGTCCGTTGCTAACGGTTTTATTCAAATCGGCGCAGATTTTGCAGAAGACAAAGCAAACACAACGATGTCTGCGGACATTGAAACGGTTTCCGAGACTATGGAGGGAATCGGTGTAGGGCTGCAGTCGTTGATGAACTCCGTCAGCATTTTGATTGACAACATTTGGAAAATTCTCGCCACAGAAACCGCGCTGGAACTTCTTCTTGGAAAAGGCGAAGATGAAGAATCGAAAATGCCGAGGTTGCACGAGGCAATCAAGCTCGTTACAGAATGTATAACGTCGCTTGTCGGCGGTATTTCGTGGGAATCCTTGTTCCCAGCGACGCTTATGAATATGCTTTCAGGCGGCGTGAACGGCATGGTCGGCGGTGCTGTTTTTAAATGGTTCGGCCTTCGTACTCGCACTGAACCGATTGCGAACAGCATTATGGCAATCGGCGATGTCATACAGTCCGTTCTTGAGGGCGTGAGCAATATTCTGAACGCCATAACGATTATGTCGTTGCTTACAGATCCGAATGACATTAGGGAAAAGATAGCCCTTGTAAAGGACCTTGTTGGTGTTTTGCCTGGCGTTTTTACAAGTATTGCCGATGCAGTTGGCGCGATTGCCAGTTATAAGTTCTTTAATGCTTTGAACGGTTTGAATATTGCTACCGCAGAAACGTCTATTGCGTTCGGCGGAGCAGAAAGTCTTGGGCTTGCCGCTAAGGTTCCGCTTTTCGCATCGATTGCCCTGATAGTTCTCGCTTTTGCGGACTTGGTCGGGATTGTTGTTAATCGGAACATTCAGCGACTTGCTCCGACATTGTATATTGCGGGGCAGTTGATCGCCGGCGCAATTAACGCATTTAAGAGGGTTGACTTCGGAGCGCAGAATAACGCATCCGAGTCCATCAAAACTGCCATTGATATGCTCAACAAACTTGGTGGATGGGGTTCTCGTCCTGGCGCTAAACCGATGGAAAACAGTACACTTTTTAGAGATTCCATGTCAAATTTAGCACTCGGTTTTGATGTGATCACAAGGAGCATGAACGGGTACGATCCAAAATCTACCGCGCTTGTTGACGCTCTCGACCAAATGAACACCGCATGGGATTATTTCTCGACAGCGAATGAAGGTAAAGGATTCGATGTATCTGATTTCCAGGGCAAGCTTTCTATTCTACAGCTGGCCGGGCAGAACATCAGTTCTATTTCTGGATCGTTCCGAGGCGTTAGCGAAGAAGACGTCAGCCATGTTTCCACGGTTGTGGACTTCATGCGCAATGTTTCTGAGGTGGCCCAGGTTGTTTCGACAATATACGGCCTTGGAAGTCTCGGAACACAGATGAATTTCGGATACGACGCCGGTCTTGGTTCCATGATGAGCTTCCTGGAAGAACTAAGCTGGGTCGGAACCGTGAGCAAGGACGAAGCTGGAAAAATCACCGGTATCGAAGAACTTGACCCTGAGAAGATTCGCGGTGTGTTTCTCACGATGATCGAGGCTTTGCCCGATCCGGACGAAAACAAAGAGCTATTCGACAAACTGCATTCATTTATCGAAGCCGGCGGCGGAAATCTTGGGTTGTTCGTGAACGGCTTTACCGGCCTGAATCGGGCTCTCGAACAGTATTCTGGCATTATGTACACGCTCGGAACCGACAACTTTGTGAGACAGACCTCTGCCTTGGCCGATATCGATAAGCTTGGCCAGTCGCTTACAACAGACTACAAATTCCTCGGCAACAGCGGAGATGTTGCCAACGTGAATACGCGCCTCGGACTGTTCGCATCTGATCTTGGCTTACTTGCTCAGAGCATGCTAGCCCTTGGAAATAACGTAAAGGACATCAACAGTGACGGCGGAGACACGTTTGGCGAAATTGCCGATTTCCTTCATCGAATTAATAATCTTGGTGCGATTTACGAGATATTCAACGCCGATGACGGACAGTGGTATGGAACAAACGAATTCGGAAACCATCTGAATACATTTGTCAGCGATTTCAATTCTCTTCAGGCGGCTTTTGGACAGTTCTGCGGTTACCTTGTGAAGACCGATAATTACGACTTCGACATCACCGCTCTCGACGCCGCTGCAACTTTCTTTGAAAGACTTGCTGGCGTATGGGAAACGCTTGGGGGAGCCGCAGGGAAACCATATGTAAATACGGTATACGACGATATGTATGATCAGTTTATCGCCCAAACCGACCGTCTTACAAGATTCGCCGTTGCGCTTCCGACACTCGGATCCGGACTTAAGGATTTTTACGACGGAGTTAAGGAAATTCCTTTTGACGATGAAGCCGCAAAGAATAATCTTTATGAAGCCATTGATCTTGCCAACGAAATAGCAACAAAAGTTTATTCGGTTATACAGTCGACTTCTTTCGATGCATATCGCGTTCAATATCTGGCTCAAGACTTATTCAGTACCGATGCCAACAATCCTGGCCTGTTCAACGTGCTCGACGATGTGTTTGACGCTGCTAAAAATTTCGATCAGACGGGAATGGCAAATGCTAAAACAGCGATCGAATCTATTTCCGGCATTATTGAGCCTGTCAGGTCCCTTCTGCAGGAGACACTTACCGGTTCGAGCTATCGCCTGCTGGATTTGGTAAACGATCTGCATAACGACAAAGGCACCGGTATGTTCGACGTTATGTCGAGCATGTTTAGCGGAGATACCGGTATTACAACAAAAATACCGCTCACCGAACTCCAGGCTTATGCCGGCGCTTTCAAGGATTTGTCCAGCGCATTGACGATGAGTGGCCAGGCTGCCACACTTGCCGGCGCAATTGACGAAGCTATTAAGAGTCTGGACGGCAAGGAAATTAAGCTTGTTGTTACACCGGTGTGGAATATGGGCGATGATCCGAGCAATCCGCTCGGCGTACCCGGCTTCGGCTGGAAACCGAATGTCACAAACGAATACTCAACCAACACGATTCAGAATATTCAGTTCCCGGACGTTCAGACCGTAAGGCTTGTGCCCGAGGACCTGAACGCAATTCGGAGCACGGTGTCCGAGGCCGGAACGCAGGTGTCCGGACGTGTCGGTGCTCTGGGCACTACCATTAGTGGCCTTCGGGTGCAGCTGGATACCGGCGTTCTTGTCGGGCAACTGGTGCCGGAAATCGATCGTCGGCTTGGCCGGTATTACAGCACACCGAGGTATATCTTTGTCCGTAATACCGAAGATAATCCATAATCAATGTTCATTTCTCAACAAAAAAGGAGGTGACCGTTTTTAATGGCGGTACCATACGTACTAATCACAATCGAGAGCGGTTCATCTCAGACAACTTACAACACTTTCACCGACTGGGGGCTTATTCCGTCGGGGCGGCTTGACGTCGCTCCGGCGGCCCTCCAGGCGAAATATCTTGAAATTCCCGGGAAGAACGGTGAACTGGATATCAGCGATATTCAGACCGGAAGTCCTTTGTTTAAAAACCGGACCGGCAGCTGGGACTTCAACATCGTTCCTTTCGGGTATGCTTTTACCGGACAAGATGTAAGCACCGCGATGAGAAATAAAACACCTGCGCAAATGGCACAGCTTGTTTACGACCGCATTCACGGTAAGAAAGCCACGGTTGTGGTAAGCAGCAATCCAAACTACGCTTACAGCGGACGGCTTCAGGTAAAGAGCTGGAGTTCGAGCAAGACGCTGTCGAAGATTTCCATCGACTATAATCTTGCCCCGACGAGGGAGGCTGTGAGCGGATGATTATACGTATTTACGCGACGGAATCCGGTCAGGCCTGGGGCTCGAGAACGCTGATCTGGCGAAGTGATCGTCAGGACGTGACAGTCAGCGGTACTTATTTTCCAATTGCCTATAATGTGAAACTGACATCCGAGATCGGTAAAATCGGAACTCTTAACTTTGTTATTGGTCCGGACCACCCTTATTACAATTCCTTCCGTAAGAAGAAAACCATTTTGACGGTTACCTACGATTCCACCAATGCTGGTGATGACGGAAGAAACTGTTTATTCCGGGGTCCGGTTACCGAGATCAACGTGGATGTTTATCAACAGGCGACGATCACGGCGAACGAATCGCTGTGCTACCTTGAAGACAGTCTGCACGTTCCGACCGGAAAGAGTAATCAGAAAAAGAAACGGCGCGAGTGGTTCCAGAAGGCTGTTCAGGACCATAACAGCCAGATGACCGGCGAGCCTGAGAAGAAGTTCACGATCGGCGAAAGTGCCAATGTCATCAGTTCTTTCAACGGCAACATCGACGAAGAAAAGTCCGTCGGCGATACCAGTTATTCGGACAATATGAGCTTCATCAACAGCAACGTGCGGGACGAATGCGCCGGATATCTGCAGGTTCGGTACAATTCGAATTTTTCGAAGCAGTATCTGAATCTGGTGGATCTTAAGGATTACGGAAGCACGGCGTCGCAGAAGCTCCGGTTCGGTGTTAATATCGAAGAGATCAGCCACGAGGATCTGAGCGACGACATTTACACCGTGCTTGTCCCTGTCGGAAAGGACGCCAAGACCATCGAGGGTGTTGGCGGAGATGCAACGAGAACAACCAAGTGTCAGGAGATGGACGGTACCTGGCGAGATGTCAGCGTTAAGATTAACGGCAAGTATATCGAGATACCGGAAGCAATTGCCTTATACGGTTATATTTACGAGCCGGTTTCTTTCAGCGATAAAAGCAAGAAAGAAGATATCTTAGCCGAGGCGCTGAAGCACATCAAGACGACCTATCACCCTGATAATTTTACGCTGAAAGTAAAAGCGATCGACCTTCATTATCTTGATAACGAAGTGCCGTTTATTCAGCTTGGTGACAAGGTTACTGTTATTCGGCACAGCAAGTATGTGAACAGCGAGCTCGTTGAGCGCAAGGTTACGGCCATCTGTTCGGCGATCGACTATGACTTTTCCAATCCGGAAAACACGGAATACACCATCGGAACGAGCTTTGACGGTCTGTCGAGTTCAGCAGGCGGAGGAAGCGGTTCCAGCTCCGGTGGGAGCGGATACGGCGGATCTATTCACGACTGTATCGGGTACATGGTCGGCGATATGGCCGTTATTGACCATGAGATCACACAGATTAATGGCGGATTGCTGGACGTTAACACGTCTATTACCAACATCAACAGCGAACTGATCAATCTTGCCGGAAGAGTTACTATTACCTACAACTACATGGACTCGACCTACGCGGATGTCACATCGATTATTAACTGGACGTATGGCAATACCGAGGCTATTGCCAACGTCGGGGAAATGTATGCACAGTGGATCGAGTTTAAAGGGTCGAAGATTTATCAGACTAAGGATCAGATTGCGAACTTTGTCGGGTTGTGGTATGCCACTTACGACGCTAACGGTAACTTTCTCGGATATGTATACAGGGACGGTGGCGGACTCTTTATTGAAGAGAACAACACCAAGTTTGGTCTGTTTCACGAAGGGAATCTTACGGCCGGCGTGATGGTTCAGATGATTAATGGCGAGACCGAAACTACTATCAACGGCGACAGAGTTAACATTAGTGCCAATAAATTATTCTCAAGCACCGTTGGAAAGCTTGAGGAAATTGGTGATCAGATGTCCGTAATCGAGCAGACCACAAATAGCATCAAGCTCGAGGTCTTTGATGAGAACGGCGGCAGCAAGATTACTCAATTGAAAGATAGCATTACGTCTGAAATCACCGGTCCGGAAGGAAGATTGTCTTTAGTCGAGCAAACGGCGGATAGCATCTCATCTGCGGTTTTCGATGAAAACGGCAATAGTAAGATTACTCAGTTGAGTGACAAGATAACTGCGGAAGTTTTAGCCCTTGACGGAAGGATATCAGGCTTACGCATCACTTCTGACATGGTCGATTTTGGGTTTTACAAAGCCGACGGAAACGGCGGACAGACCCTTACTTCCGGAATTCTTGTTGAAACATTGAGCGACGGAGCGACCAAAACAAAAATCAAAGCTGATTATATCGACTTTGAGGGCGTTGTGACTGCCAGTTACATACAGACACAGGTACTCAAGTCTGATCAATTCTCGGTGAATGGCCTTCTTGTCGGCAGAATTGGCCGAAATGTCACTATAAGCGGCACAGGACTTACCACAACGGGAACCATATCCGCATCCGATTTCCTATATTCGATTTCCGGACCAAACGGTGGCGGCTATAACAGTCTCGGTAACGCCGTCATTAGTTTTGATCAGGACAATATAACTTATAACAACAATACGGTAACTATTCCGTTTAATCGGGCAAATGGCAATCAAGGGACTCTAACTTTTAAGAATGTCACTTCAGTGACCGGCTATTGGAGTGACAATATCTATACCGTAAAAGCCGGAACTGAGGAAAAGACCTCGTTCACTATTGGTGCCAGATTTAACAATACGCCTGCTGGTTATTCCATCGAGGCCTATCGAATTGAAAAAGACAGCTCAACTTTGATCAGTATAGCTAAAACGAGCTTGTATTATCATCTAAAATCGAAGGCTTCCGGATCATACAGCATTGTCAGCATTGTGGATTCCAGCGATAGGGAAATCCAGAACACTCCGACATTAAATATCAGCATGTCGGTTACCGGCGCATGGAATTACGGATCGTTACCGAACACTTCGTTTGATTACTGGAGTGTTGGCGCTGAAAGCGGAACCCGCCAGTCTACTTCTTTCAGTCTTCGCTATGGCTACGAGGACAGCAGTCGGACGTGGTATACGAATGGGTGGACGAAAAACGGTTCCAATCAGTACATTACTTATGTTCAGGCTCGGAATGAAAATCAGCAGATCGCCCTGCTTACCGTGAACGCCAATACCGTATACACGGCAGGACAAGCGGACGGTAAGGCGCTAGCTACATTGACAGGATCGTGGAACAACAACACGTTAACCGTTAAAAACGCCTCGAATGCAAGCAATAAGTTTGTTTCGATTATCACTTCTAAGTTGGATGGCAGTGGCTCCTCTGCAAATTTCTCAATTCTTACGCAGAGTGCGGACAACGGCGGCAATGTAACTACGCGAAACACCTCTCGCGGGCATTTGCTGCTGAATTCGAATAAGGCAAATTCGACCGTTGGGTTGTATAGCGATGCAACCGGTCAGGTGGCGCAAGTTTCTGTCGGATCGTTGTATACTCAAGGTCAGTCAGACGTCGGACTTTCTGTATCCTGGAACGGTAACGATTACTCTGTGTCGAAAGCATTAAGCTCGTCAACAAAGAGTGATTCTTTCTCTATTGGTGCACGCTTTAATGTTTCAAGCGGTAGATATTATATCGAGAGCACTAAAACGCAGAATGGTTCTACAACGGATATTTCCAATACCTCTACGATATATAAGATGGAAACAAGCGGAAGTACTAGCTCGACGAAAGTTATTATAACCAACAGCGGCGGTACGCAGTTGTCCAACACTCCGGAACTTTCTGTCGGGTCGCTGTATACCCAAGGACAGAACAATGTAAAGATTACTAAAGGTAGCTGGAGCAGTGGACAGATCAGCTTTACTAAAAGTGCCGGCACTGCCGACACGAAGAGTGTGCAGCTTACTGCTGCGTCAGCGTCGTGGAGCGGCAACACCGCAAGTGTCGTTATCTGGGACGGAACAGCGGCAGACGCTCAACACGGCACGAGTACTGGATATACTGTCACTGTCGACGCTGGAGCAAGATATACCGCAGGACAGAACAATGTAAAGATTACTAAAGGTAGTTGGAGCAGCGGACAGATCAGCTTTACTAAAAGTGCCGGCACTGCCGACACGAAGAGTGTACAGCTTACTGCTGCAGCAGCGTCGTGGAGCGGCAATACCGCAAGTGTCGTTATCTGGGACGGAACAGCTGCAGACGCTCAACATGGTTCGAATACCGGCTATACTGTCACTGTCGATGCTAGTGCAAGATACACAGCCGGTCAGAACGATGTAAAGATTACTAAAGGTAGTTGGAGCAGTGGACAGATCAGCTTTACTAAAAGTGCCGGCACTGCCGACACGAAGAGTGTGCAGCTTACTGCTGCAGCAGCGTCGTGGAGCGGCAATACCGCAAGTGTCGTTATCTGGGACGGAACAGCTGCAGACGCTCAACACGGCACGAGTACTGGATATACTGTCACTGTCGACGCTGGAGCAAGATATACCGCAGGACAGAACAATGTAAAGATTACTAAAGGTAGTTGGAGCAGCGGACAGATCAGCTTTA
>Ga0247611_10002598_pt1 | contig 28601 bp, 20 predicted proteins | sample 177DNAGHGhighgp2_FD_192422 | JGI IMG/M metagenome (GOLD analysis project Ga0247611, IMG submission 192422) | Sheep rumen microbial communities from Palmerston North, Manawatu-Wanganui, New Zealand - 1770 DNA GHGhigh gp2 | ecosystem: Host-associated > Mammals > Digestive system > Stomach > Rumen... | reverse complement strand
CGTCGTTATCCATGTCTATGGCAGTGCGTGGTTCAGCAACAACAGCAAGGGCATGGCCGACCTCGGCACTATCGGCAAGGCATTGCTCGAAGCAGGTTATGCCGTCGTTTGTCCTAACCACCGCAGCAGCATGGATGCCAAGTGGCCAGCACAGATTCACGATATCCGTGCCGTCATCCGTTTCGTGCGTGGTGAGGCTGCAAAGTATAAGTTCGACACGTCGTTCATCGCTACCAGCGGCTTTTCTAGCGGTGGTCATCTGGCCTCTATCGCTGCTACCACTACCGGTCTGAAGCAGACGAAGGTGGGTGATTATGACATCGACCTCGAAGGCAACCTCGGCAATTTCCTCGGCGAGAGCAGTAGTGTCAATGCTGCTTGCGACTGGTCTGGTCCTGTGGACCTTACCAATATGGACTGCGGCGAAGGTATGAAGATGGGCGAGAACAGTCCTGAAGACGTGCTGCTCAACTCGAAGCTGGCCAAAGAGCCCGACAAATATCGTAGTCTCAGTGCTACCTATTATGTCAACAAAAACAATCCTCCTGTCATCATCTTCCACGGTGATAAGGATAATGTCGTCCCTAATTGTCAGGGTAAGGAGTTCTATGAGCTGTTGAAGGCTGCGGGCGTCAAGACCGAGGCCACGTTCCCCGCTGAGGGCGGTCACGGTGGTCCTCAGATGTACACTGAGGAGAACCTCAAGAAGATGGTTTGCTTCCTCGACTGCGTGCGCAATGGCGGCAATATGAGCTGCTGCGACAAGCCTTGCTGCAAGAAGGAGGCCAAGACGCGTATTCTCGAAGAAGGTGGTACGGGTGCTTACAAGGCTATCATGCGTGAAGAGCCCACATTGCCTGAGCACACTATTTTCGTGCCTCAGGACCTCTCTGCCTTTGGTCCTGCCAAGTTGCTGCCCGTGCTCGTATGGGGCAATGGTGCCTGCGCCAACTCTCCCTTCGAACACATGAACTTCCTCAACGAGATAGCTTCTAATGGCTTCATCGTTCTTGCTACAGGTGATATCCCTATGACTGACGAGTGGTACAAAGGTCCCATGTCGCGTGCTGAGCAGCAGATAGAGTCCATCGACTGGATCATTGCCCAGAATGCCGATCCCAAGTCGCCCTATTATCAGAAAATTGACACCAAGGCTATCTGTGTCGCAGGTATGTCGTGCGGTGGTCTGCAAACGCTCTTCAACTGTGCTGACCCGCGCATCAAGGCCCTCATGATTTGCAATAGTGGACTCTTCAATCAGGAGAACGCCGGTCAGGCTGTCGGTGGTATGCCTATGCCTAAGAAGGAGAAGCTCAACGAAATCCACACACCTATCATGTATATGCTCGGTGGTCCTGAGGACATCGCCTACGGCAATGGTATGGACGACTTCAAGCGCATCCAGCATGTTCCCTGCTGTGCCATCAACTTCCCAGTAGGGCACGGAGGCACTTATCGTCAGCCTCACGGTGGCGAGTTCACCATTCCCGCCCTCGCTTGGCTCCAGTGGCAGTTGCAGGGCAACAAGGAGGCCGCCAAGATGTTCATCGGCAAGAACCCTCAACTCCTCCAGCGCAAGGATTGGACCCTCGAGTCCAACAAACTCTTCAAACAGCTGAAATAACGAGTGTATTTGCATAATTACAATCCAGCTTGAGTTTATCGCTCAGGCTGGATTTGTTTTGTAACATTGGAAAAAGTTTGTGTTACAAATTGGGATAGGGGTGTAAAGATTTTTTCGTAACTTTGCAGCCATGTTCAAATCAATGATAAGTAAATGTAAGGCCAACACCACTAATGTGGCGTGGTTTGTGGCGTTGTTCGCGGTGGCCGTAGTTCTGCTGACGTACGAACGCCATGTGTTGTGGAAAATCCAAGAGCAGAGCCTGTGGTTGGATACTCCGCTGTTTTTCAAACAAATGATGGTAGTGCCCGGAGGATTACTGATGTATATCGGAACCTTCCTGATGCAGTTGCTGTACTACCCATTGCTGGGTGTGCTGGTGCTGTGTGGGCTGTGGTGGTTAATGATGTGGCTGATGAAGCGCGCGTTCAAAGTCAGCGAACAATGGGCTCCGTTATTGCTGGTGCCAGTGGCATTGCTGCTGATAGCGAATACGGAGATGGGCTACTGGATATACACCGTCAAGTTACGAGGCTGGTATTTTGTCGCAACAGTAGGTGTGACGGTGATTGTCGCACTGCTGTGGGCCTTCCGCGCGGTGTCGACGTCGAGGCTGTGGCGCCGTGTACTGATGGTGGCTGTGGCTGTCGTCGGTTATCCGCTGTTTGGAAGCTATGGTCTGGCAGCCGTGGTGCTGATGGCGATAGGAATTTGGCGATTGGATGGTGACAAGTGGCAGGCGCTGGTGGACACTGTTATCGGCGCGTTGCTCGTAGTGGCCGTCCCGCTGTTGTGCTATCAATACGTGTACTACCAGACGAATATGGTAAACTTATGGTGGACGGCTCTGCCCATCTTCAAGATCGTGGAAGAGAATACTGAGTATTATATCCCGTATGCCTTGCTGGGCGTTTGTCTGTTGTTGCTGGTAGTGGTAAAATGGACGAAGGAAGACGCAAAAGGCAAGAAGTTGCGGACGGCTGTTGTAGTGGCAGTGCTGGCTGCGACGGTTTATGGTGTGTGGTATGGCTGGATGAAGGACGAGAACTTCCATCGCGAGGCCGCCATGTATCACTATGCGGAGCAGTGCAACTGGGAGGATGTTCTAAAGGAGGCCGACAAGCAGCAGGATGTGACGACGAGAGCGGTGGCGCTGATGAGAAATCTGGCTCTGGCGCGACTGGGTCGTCAGAGTACGGAGATGTACCGCTATCCCAACGGTTCGAAAAAGCCTGCGTCGCCCTTTGCTCCTCCGGCATCGATGGTCATAGGCGACCTGATATACTATCATTACGGCATGCTGAACGACAGTCACCACATGTGTATTGAGGCTGGCGTAGAGTTTGGGTGGCGTCCTGAGCACCTGAAATATCTGGCGCGCTGCGGCTTGATGGCCAATGAGGTGAATGTCATGTATAAGTACACTGAAATACTGAAACACACGCTCTTCCATGGCGCGTGGGCAGAACATCTGGAGATGTTGCAACAGCATCCGAAGATGATGGAGGAGGACAAGGAGACCGGTCCCGTCATGCACATGCTGCATTATCCGGATATGGTCGGTGCCGATCGCGGTTATGCGGAGAGATACCTGATGAACCATCTGGCAACGCTGGATAGCGATGATCCGTATTTCCAGGAGCAGTGTCTGCTGGCCACGTTATGGACCAAGGATGTCGAACAGTTCTGGAGACGATTCCTGGTCTATCTGAAACAGCATCCTAAACAGCCCATCCCCCGATACTATCAGGAGGCTGCCTATCTCTATTCCGACATAGCAGGTGGCGCACCCGTGAAAATTCCGTACGACAATGGCGTGAAGGAAAGCTATAAGCAATTTGTGGAGTTGGTGAAAAAATATGATGGCAGAGACCTGCCCGAGGTGCGTGCGGCATTATATCCGTTGTTTGGCGACACTTTCTTTTTTGAATATTATCTGACTGGTGACGTGGCATATTTGTAAGATGTCAGATGTAAGAAGCAAGATGTAAGAAGTATGAAAAGACAGATATTTTTCATTGCAGTGGCGGTGCTGATGACCGCTTGTGGGGTAAAGGTGCCCGAGAACTATACGGCATCGAACAAACAACCCGATATCTACCCCGACTATAAGGACGTGACGGTGCCCATCAATATAGCACCGCTGACGTTTGAAATGCAGAAAATGGCTGACAACATGGTAGCGCGTCTGACAGTGGACGGAGAAGAACTGTTGTTGGGAGGTGATAAGATACAGCCTGAGCAGGACGACTGGCAGCGGCTGGCACAGAAGGCTGTGGGCAAGAGCATCGGCGTGGAGGTGTATGCCGAATATGGCGGTCAGTGGACGAAATACAAGCCGTTCAATATCTATGTGTCGAAGGACAGCATCGACGCGTATCTGAGCTACCGTCTGATCTATCCGTCGTATGTCAGCTACGAGGAACTGACTATCAGCCAGCGTTGTCTGGAGAACTACGACGAGAGCGTGATATACGACAATATCCTGTGTTGCACGGAAGGCGACAAGGGCGGACAGTGTATCAACTGTCACAACTACCAGCAATATAACCCTGAGCGCATGCAGTTCCACGCCCGTCAGAACTATGGCGGTACGTTGATTGCCTATGACGGCAAGATGAGGAAAATCAATATGAAGAACGACTCTATCCTGTCGGCCGGTGTGTATCCCGCATGGCATCCGTGGCTGAATATGATAGTCTATTCGACGAACATGACGAGTCAGACATTCCAGTTGACAGACCCGAACAAGATTGAAGTGTTTGACGCGGAGAGCGACCTGATAGCCTACGATGTGGAGCGGAACGAGGTGACAAACATTGAAAGCGATCCGACGGAGTTGGAAGTGTTCCCCTGCTGGGCGCCTGACGGCAAGACGCTGTATTACTGCAGTGCGCACTTTGAATTTGTAGATTCGATAGATCACGGAGCGCAGATTATCAGTCACCGACGTGATGTGAAATACAATATCTATAAGAAGTCGTTTGACCCTGAGACCATGACGTTTGGAGAGCGCCAACTGGTGTTTGACGCCGCGAGCATGGGCATGAGTGCCACATTGCCCCGCGTTTCGCCCGACGGACATAACCTGGTATTTACGATGGCACCATATGGCGTGTTCCATATCTGGCATCGCGACGCAGACCTGTGGGCGATAGACCTCATAAGTGGTTCCCCCCGTATGTTGCAGGAAATCAATTCGAAGGATACGGAGAGTTATCATTCGTGGTCGAGCAACGGCCGCTGGCTAGTGTTCAGCAGTCGTCGCTATGACGGCGAGTACACGCGTCCGTTCTTTGCCCATGTCGACGAGAAAGGCAATTGGTCGAAACCCTTTGAACTTCCCTGTGCTGATCCGGACTATCACCGTCAGTTCATGAAGTGCTATAATGTGCCGGAATTTATGAAATATGCGGTAACGATTAAACCTCGGGAGTTTGCCGACGTCTTAAAAGGAGAGGCAGACCCCGTGAAGTATGTCCCGCAACTAAGCCAACATAAATAAAAAATGAGAAGAATTGTTGCAATATGTGCACTGGCACTGGGTGTGATGACGACGGTCGTCGCAGCCCAAAGGGTACAGTCGCCTAATGGTAAACTGACCGCAGATGTTCAGGATAACCAGTTGGTAATCAGCTATAACGGTCAGCAGGCACTGACGATGACGGTGCAGGGAATCGCCGGACAGACGATGAAAAGCACGGGAACGGTGAAGGCCGACTACCAAATGCTGGCAGGTAAAAAACGGCATTGCACGAATGAGGCCAACGAATATCAGTGTGGTGATGTGACATTGCGGATGTATAACGACGGTATTGCCGTCCGCACATCCGACCTCAGTCCTCAGACATCAGATATCGCCTACCGTATTCCAGAAGGTACACGGCGTTGGATGCAGCAGTGGTGTGACTCGTACGAGGGGTTCTTCCCGCTCGATACTACTTATAAGGTGGTGCCCGTGCCGTCATATAGCGGAACATTTAAATCGGCAGAAGGCTGGAACAATCGCTGGGGCTATCCTGCGCTGATAGAGCCTGCTGACGGTGTGTTTGTACTGATTACGGAGGCGAACATCGAGAAAGGCCAGAGTGCGTCGTGTCTTTATAACGATGGTGAGTCGTATCGCGTGGTGGAGGCAGAACGTATGGCAGTCGCTGGCGAAACCAGCGACCACAAGATCGCTAGTGGAAAGACACCTTGGCGCGTAGCAATTGTCGGTACACTGGCTGACGTGGTGGAATCTACGTTGGTGACCGACGTCAGTGAGCCGTGCAAGATTGCTGATACGAGCTGGATTCAGCCTGGTACTGTTTCGTGGATTTACTGGGCGTATAATCACGGCTCGAACGACTACGAAATCATCAAGAAATATGTTGATATGGCCGTCACGCTGGGCTTGCCCTACGTGTTGATAGATGCCGAGTGGGACGAAATGAAAGACGGCAAGACCATCGAGGATGCCCTTAATTATGCCAAAGAGAAAGGTATTAAACCACTGATTTGGTATAATTCCAGCGTAGGATGGGTGGATGGTGCACCAACGCCGAAGTTCCGCCTGAACAAGCCCGAGGATCGCGAGCGCGAATTTGCGTGGTGCGAGAAAATGGGTGTTGCCGGTGTGAAGATAGACTTTTTCTCGGGCGACAATCAAAAGAATATGGATTATTGTCAGGACCTGCTGGAGTGTGCTGCACGCCACCATTTGCTGGTCAATTTCCACGGGGCTACCATTCCCCGCGGCTGGCAGCGCACTTGGCCGAACCTGATGTCAACGGAAGGCGTCTACGGTGCTGAGTGGTATAATAATGTGCCGACTTTTACGGCTAAGGCCGCACGTCACAATGCCACATTGCCTTTTACGCGTAATGTCATTGGTCCGATGGATTATACCCCCTGTACATTCAGCGACTCGCAACATCCGCACATCACTAGCAATGGTCATGAACTGGCGCTGACGGTGCTCTTTGAGAGTGCACTGCAACACTTGGCCGATCGTCCGGAAAGCTATCTGGCACAACCGCAGGCCGTGCAGGACTTCTTCGGCTATCTGCCCACGACATGGGACGAGACACGACTGGTCTCAGGCTATCCCGGCGAATATGTGGTGATGGCCCGCAGGAGCGGCTCAACGTGGTATGTGGCAGGCATCAACGGTAGCGACGAACAGCGGACGTTGAAGTTCTCGCTGGACTTCATCAAAGGTGATATCGGTGAGATGACGCTGTTTGGTGATAGTGGCGACAAGAAGAATCCGTGGATCATTGTTCCTATGTTTTCGCTGCCTTCAAGCCTTGACCTTGCGCCACGCGGAGGATTCGTACTTTGCATAGAGACGAAATAAAAAATATAACGATATGAAACATAACTTATTATCAATGTTCGTAGTGTGCTGTGTCGGCCTGCATGTGTCGGCACAGACACTACCTTACCAGAATCCCAATCTGAGTGCTAAAGAACGTGCCAAGGATCTGTGTTCGCGACTGACACTGGAAGAGAAAGCCATGCTGATGTTGGACGAGAGTCCGGCCATTCCACGCTTGGGTATCAAGAAGTTCTTCTGGTGGAGTGAGGCTCTGCACGGTGCTGCCAATCAAGGTAACGTCACCGTATTCCCAGAGCCAGTGGCGATGGCAGCGTCGTTTAATCCCGGTCTGCTCTACAAGTGTTTCGACGTGGCCTCGACGGAGTTCCGTGCTCAGTATAATGAGCGCATGCAGCGCGGTTCTGGTGAGGATGAGAAGTTCCATAGTTTGTCGGTGTGGACGCCCAACGTAAATATCTTCCGCGACCCGCGATGGGGCAGGGGACAGGAGACTTATGGCGAGGATCCCTACCTGACGAGTGTGATGGGTGTGCAGGTCGTAAAAGGCCTGCAGGGTCCTGAGACAGCAAAATACCGTAAGTTGTGGGCCTGCGCCAAGCACTACGCTGTACATAGCGGTCCTGAATATACACGTCACTCTGCTAACTTGACGAATGTGTCGCCACGTGATATGTGGGAAACCTATATGCCAGCCTTCAAGACGCTGGTACAGGATGCGAAGGTTCGCGAAGTAATGTGCGCCTACCAACGTCTGGACGACGACCCCTGCTGTGGCAGTCAGCGCCTGTTGCAGACTATCCTGCGCGATGAGTGGGGCTTCCAGTATTTGGTAGTGAGCGATTGTGGTGCCGTGAGTGATTTCTATGAGTCTCACAAGTCTTCCTCTGACCCTGTTCATGCCTCTGCAAAGGCTACTATCGCTGGTACTGACGTGGAGTGTGGCTACGGTTATGCCTACAAGAGCATTCCTGAGGCAGTACAACGCGGTTTTATTACTGAAGCTGAGGTTGACAAGCATGTCATCCGACTGCTCGAAGGCCGTTTTGACCTTGGTGAGATGGACGATCCGTCGTTGGTGGAATGGTCAAAGATTCCGTATTCTGCCATGTCAACAAAGACTTCTGCCAATATCTCACTCGATATGGCGCGTCAGAGTATTGTGCTGCTTCAGAACAACAACAATATTCTTCCTTTGCAGAAAGGCAAGGAGAAGATTGCCGTGATTGGTCCTAATGCCGACAATACGCCGATGATGTGGGGTAATTATAACGGACAGCCTAATCATACTGTAACTATTCTTGATGGCATCAAGGGCAAGCAGAAGAAGTTGTTCTATGCTGCAGGTTGCGACCTGACGTACGACAAGGTGATGGAGTGCCTGATGGCCTCGCAGTGCAGTTTCGAGGGTAAGAAGGGTATGAAGGGCACGTTCTGGAATAACCGTAAGATGGAGGGTAAGCCAGTCACGACGCAGTATTATACCACACCGTTGGCTGTTACTACGTTTGGTATGCATAACTTCGCCCCTGGCGTACAGCTCGAGGACTTCTCGGCCAAGTACGAAACAGTATTTACTCCCAACGAGTCTGGTGAATATGTGGTGAATGTGGATGGTTGCGGACATTTTGAGCTTTATATCGATGGCGTCCAAAAGTTCAGCCATCATATCTGGCGCACCACACCCAATCGCGTGGCTATCCAGGCTGAAAAGGGTAAGAGTTATAATATAGAGGTGCGCTTTGCACATATCCATACCTATAATGCTAATTTGGCCATTAATATCGCTAAGGAACATCCCATCAACTATCAAGAGACCGTCGCTCAGTTGAAGGGTATCGACAAGGTGATCTTCGTAGGTGGTATCTCACCAGCGCTCGAAGGCGAGGAGATGCCTGTGGATATCGATGGTTTCAAGGGTGGTGACCGCACACATATCGAACTGCCTAAGGTGCAGCGTGAATTCTTGAAGGCGTTGAAAGCTGCCGGCAAGCAGGTCGTCTTCGTCAACTGCTCAGGTTCGTGTATCGCTTTGCAGCCTGAGACCGAGACCTGTGAAGCTATCGTACAGGCATGGTATCCTGGTCAGGAGGGTGGTACGGCTGTTGCCGATGTACTCTTTGGCGATGTGAACCCCAGTGGCAAGCTGCCTGTGACATTCTATAAGAATTCTTCCCAGCTGCCGGACTATGAGGACTACTCGATGAAGGGCCGTACTTATCGTTATTTCACCGATGCCTTGTTCCCCTTCGGCTATGGTTTGTCGTACACCACCTTCGAGGTAGGCGCAGCCACCAGTCATGTAGATGGCGATTTGGTCGCCATCACTGTTCCCATCACGAATACAGGTGCGAAGAACGGCACAGAGGTTCTGCAACTCTATGTCCGCAACTTGCAGGATCCTGATGGACCGCTGAAGTCGCTCCGTGCTTTCGAACGTGTTGATGTGAAGGCTGGACAGACAGTAAACACTAAGTTGACACTCGACCGCAAGGGCTTTGAATTCTGGGATCCCGAGACCAACACTATGCGTGTGAAGCCCGGCAAGTACGAAATCCTTGTTGGCAATAGCTCGGCAGACAAAGACCTCAAGAAACTCACTATCGAAATCAAATAATCATTATTTATAATTCCTAAAAATCAACACAATGAGACAAACATTAAAAACCGCCCTTACCCTCGTGCTGGCTATGACAGCCACGAGCCTTTGGGCACAATGGGGAGCCCCCCAGGATCCTAATCCAACTGTGAAACTGAAAGACGCTTACAAGGACTACTTCATGATTGGTGTAGCCCTCAACCAGCGTAATGTGAGCAATGACGACCAGATTAATCTGGTGAAGGCTGAGTTCAACAGCATCACTGCCGAGAACGACATGAAGCCAGGTGAACTGCATCCCAAGGAGGGTGAGTGGAACTGGGAGAAGGCCGACAAGATTGCCAATTTCTGTCGTCAGAACGGCATCAAACTGCGTGGCCACTGCCTCTGCTGGCACTCACAGTTTGCCGACTGGATGTTTACCGACAAGAAAGGTAAGCCCGTCAAGAAGGAGGTATTCTATGAGCGTCTGCGCGATCACATCCACACCGTTGTCAATCGTTACAAGGACGTCGTTTATTGCTGGGATGTCGTGAACGAAGCCATCTCCGATGGTGGTGGTTTTGGTGGCTTTGGCGGCTTCGGACGCCGTGGTCAGGCTCCCAGTCCTTATCGTGACAGCCGTCACTACCAGCTCTGTGGTGACGAGTTTATTGCCAAGGCTTTCGAGTTTGCCCGTGAGGCCGATCCCAACGCCCTGTTGTTCTACAACGACTACAACGAGTGCGACCCTGGCAAGCGCGACCGTATATATAATATGGTGAAGAAGATGAAGGATGCTGGTGTACCCATCGACGGTATCGGTATGCAGGGTCATTACAATGTCTATGGTCCCTCTGAGGAGGACATCGACGCTGCCATCACGAAATATAAGGAATTGGTGAAGCACATCCACGTTACCGAGCTTGACATCCGTATGAACACTGAGATGGGTGGTCAGCTGCGCTTCTCACGTGGTGAGAACAAGCCCGTGGCAGGTTATATGAACACGCTGCTCACCGACCAGTACGCTCGCATCTTCAAGATCTTCCGCAAGCATAAGGATGTCATCGACTGTGTGACCTTCTGGAATCTTGGCGACCGCGACTCTTGGCTCGGCGTCAATAACCATCCGCTGCCTTTCGACGAGAACTACAAGCCCAAGCAGGCTTACTATGCCATCAAGAACTTTAATCCTGCTCTTGACAATGCTGTTCCCAAGGAGGACTTCGTTCCCAATCCAATGAACCAGCCAGGACAGGAATGGCCGCAGGTTAATAGCGAGGGTTACGCCCGCTTCCGTGTTGAGGCTCCTGATGCTAAGTCGGTCATTGTCAGCCTCGGTCTTGGTGGTCGTGGCGGCACTGTGCTGCGCAAGGACAAGGACGGTGTGTGGGTAGGAACTACCGAGGGTCCGATGGATCCTGGTTTCCACTACTATCACCTGACCATCGACGGTGGTACGTTCAACGATCCTGGTACCCACAATTACTTTGGTTCGTGCCGTTGGGAGAGCGGTATCGAGATTCCCGCTCCCGATCAGGACTTCTACGCTTGGCGCAAGGACATTCCTCATGGTAACATCCAGCAGGTGAACTTCTGGTCTGAGAGTACTGGTAAGATGCAGACTGCCAACGTCTATCTGCCTTATGGCTATGGTAAGCTCGTGAAGGGAAAGCAGGAACGTTATCCCGTTCTTTATTTGCAGCATGGCTGGGGTGAGAACGAGACCAGTTGGCCCGTACAGGGTAAGGCAGGCATCATCATGGACAACCTGATTGCTGACGGCAAGATCAAGCCCTTCATTGTTGTCATGGCCTATGGTCTTACCAACGATTTCAAGTTTGGTACCATTGGTCAGTTTACTGCTAAGGAGTTCGAGACGCTGCTTATCGACGAGCTCATCCCTGTCATCGAAAAGCAATTCCTGACGAAGGAAGGCAAGTGGAACCGTGCTCTGGCAGGTCTTTCGATGGGTGGTATGGAGACGAAGCTCATCACCCTGCGTCGTCCTGAGGTCTTCGGCTATTGGGGACTGCTCTCTGGTGGTCAGTATGCTCCCGATGAAATCAAGGATCCGAAGGTCGTGAAGTATATCTTCGAGGGCTGTGGTGACAAGGAGAATCCCGCAGGTATCAACAAGAGCGTCGCTGACCTCAAGGCTGCAGGCTATAATGCTGAGGGACTTATCTCTGAGGGTACTGCCCACGAGTTCCTCACCTGGCGCCGCTGCCTCTACCAGATGGCTCAGAGCTTGTTCAAGTAAACGAAGTTAGTATATATAAAAAAGGTGGGCAAGACCAATTGGGTTTGCCCACTCTTTTTTTGATATTTTTTATTGTGTTAGAATTTGTAGTCGACACCGACACCAATAACGTGGTTGGTGCGTGAATAGGTCTCGAGGCCGTAAGTTGTCTGCTTGTCGTAGTCGCTGTAGAGCGAGCAGAAGTAACCGGCATTGAGACGTACCTGCTTGTTGATGTTCCAGGCACCTCCGAGACCTATGCTATAGCTGTCGCAGGCAAACGAAGTGTTCTGCTGGTAGCCGTCGGAAAGTCCGTAGTCGGTGCGCTGACCGCCACAGCTGACGGTGAACTTCTCGTTGATATCCCATTCTACGCCGGCGAGGAACTCGTGAGTGCCGTGAGTGAGTTCCTTCTGACGGTCATTGGCCATCTTGGCGTTCTTGTCGTCGAAGAAATGATACTCCAGCGTAGCACGAACCTTGGGCGAGAACTCGTAGCCGGCTGCAACAGAGAGCAATGCCGGCATATCATAACGCGTGCGGGCACCGTCCTCGTAAGGTGCAGTATAGGCACTGAGACCACCGCTCATCTTCTGCTGAATGCCTTGTCCGATGGCTTGAGCCTGTTCTGCCGAAATGGCACCAGCTACCACTAATTGTGTCAGCGGTTCCGTAACCAACTTTGTTGTGTTCAGTTCAGTGTTCAGACTGTTGGTCTCGTTCTTGGTCTCGATTTTCGTGCGGAACTCATAGCGTGCGGTCAGCGAGAAAGGACCCTGACGGAAGGCCAGACTGACGATGGGCGTAAAGCCCCAACCCTTCTGATTGACGTCGAGCGACAGACTGGCAAGGTTTCCTATGGAGGAATGGTTTGCATTGACGTGACCGCGATAATAGCCGTCGTAGTAGTTGGCACGGAATCCTACGGCAGCAGAGAGGCAGTCGAGCACCTTATATGTGAAATTGACCTGCCCGCCATATATGTACTGCTTGCCCTTCATCTCAGAATCGAACTGATTGGGAGTGACGACGGGTGTAGCACCACCAGTCACCTCGGACAAACCTTGTGTGAGCGTGGTAATGACGCCCCCCAGTAATGCATTGAACATAGGGACGCCTTCCTTGTATTCTACGAAGCCGCCACTGCCTACGATGCCAAGCATGCCGGACACCGCCCAGCGATCCTTTTTGTAGGAGGCAAAGAGGGCAGGGACGATGGGTGCAGAGGCTTTACCTTCATAGGTGTGGCTGCCAGCCTGTGTGGTCAACTTGATGTCGCGATACTGCCAGGGTTTCTGGAAGTTGAGTGACAATTGCCATCCTTCGTGTCCCCAGGCAAGACCAGCTGGGTTGCTGAAAACAGCATCAATCTCAGTAGATGCGCCTCGAGCCATCATACGGTCGAAGGCAATGTGATAATTTGTGTTGGTCATCAGTCCGCCTGCGAAGGAACTGACTGTTACGAGGGCTGCAAAAGCAGCGGAAACAATAATTCTTTTCATGCAAAAAAATGTAATTGGTTGACATTTCGTAGGCAAAGGTACAAAGAAAAAACGAAATCTCGCTTGACATACATTATATTTTTTATTTTAAACCGTTTTTTTTCGTAAAATCTTTGCTAAGAGTGCAAACTTTTTTGTAATTTTGCAAGCTCAAAGGATAATAATTTATAACGCGTTATATTATTTTTATGGCAGACAACAAGAAAATTAAGACTGCGCTCATCTCGGTGTTTCATAAAGATGGGCTGGAAGAGTTGCTGAAGAAGCTGAACGACGAGGGCGTGAAGTTCCTGTCGACAGGCGGCACTCAGACGTTTATTGAATCGCTGGGCTATCAGTGTGAGAAGGTGGAGAACGTGACGACGTATCCCTCTATCCTCGGTGGCCGTGTGAAGACTTTGCATCCGAAGGTGTTCGGAGGTATTCTGGGCAGACGTGAGCTGGAGAGTGACCGTCAGCAGATGGCTCAATACGAGATTCCTGAGATTGACCTCGTTGTGGTCGATCTGTATCCCTTCGAGCAGACCGTAGCAAGCGGTGCTAGCGAAGAGGATATCATCGAGAAGATTGACATTGGCGGCATCTCGCTGATTCGTGCAGCAGCAAAAAATTTCAATGACGTGGTGATAGTTCCGTCTAAGGCCGAGTACTCTGTATTATTAGACATTCTCAATAAGCAGGGTGCCGAGACCACGAAGGCTCAGCGTCGTATGCTTGCCACACGTGCCTTTGGCGTCAGCTCGCACTACGACACTGCCATTCACGCTTGGTTCGAGAAATAAAGAAGTTAAGTAGTAAGAGAAGTTAAAAAAGTTAAGTTTTTATGGGATTTTTTAGTTTTGTTCAGGAGATAGCAATGGACCTGGGAACGGCCAACACCATCATTATCAGTGATGATAAGATTGTGGTTGACGAGCCGTCAGTAGTTGCGCTGGATCGCCACACCGACAAAATGATTGCCGTGGGTGAGAAGGCCAAGATGATGTATGAGAAGACACATGACAATATACGTACCGTACGTCCGCTGAGAGATGGTGTGATTGCCGATTTCTCTGCTTGTGAGCAGATGATGCGTGGACTGATTAAGATGGTACACACTGGCCACCGCCTGTTTTCACCCTCACTGCGTATGGTGATTGGTGTACCCTCAGGTTCTACTGAGGTGGAATTGCGTGCCGTACGCGACTCTGCAGAACATGCAGACGGTCGTGACGTGTATCTGATTTTCGAGCCGATGGCTGCTGCTATCGGTATTGGTATCGACGTAGAGGCCCCAGAGGGTAACATGATTGTTGATATCGGTGGCGGTTCTACTGAGATTGCCGTTATTTCACTTGGTGGTATTGTGTCGAACAACTCGATTCGTACCGCTGGTGATGATCTGACCGCTGATATCCAGGAATATATGTCGCGTCAGCACAACGTGAAGGTGTCAGAGCGTATGGCCGAGCGTATCAAGATTGCTGTGGGTTCGGCACTGACAGACCTGGGCGATGAGGCTCCAGAGGACTACGTCGTTCACGGACCTAACCGTATTACCGCTTTACCTATGGAGGTTCCCGTATGCTATCAGGAGATTGCCCACTGTCTGGATAAGACCGTTGCTAAGATAGAGAATGCCGTGCTCTCCGCTTTGGAGAATACGCCTCCTGAATTGTATGCCGATATCGTGAAGAATGGTATCTGGTTGGCAGGTGGCGGTGCACTGCTGCGTGGTCTGGATCGTCGTCTGGAGAACAAAATCAATATTCCGTTCCACATTGCTGAAGACCCATTGCACTCAGTGGCTAAAGGTGCCGGCATTGCACTGAAGAATGTTGACCGCTTCTCGTTCCTGATGAGATAATTACGGTTAATGGTTAAAGTTATTTGACCGTAGATGAGAAACCTGCTGGAGTTTCTGAAGAACCATTTCCACTGGTTTCTGTTCGTACTGCTCGAGGTATTGTGTGCCGTACTGCTGTTTCAGTATAACAACTATCAGAATAGCGTATGGTTTACGTCTGCCAATTGGGTTACGGGAAAGGTGTACGAATGGACATCGTGGATGGAATCGTTCTTCTCGATGACTAAAGTCAATGAGGACTTGACGCTTCGCAATTTCTATCTGGAGCGTCAGGTCACTCAGTTGCGACGTCTCTATGCGGAGGCAACCACCGAGACGGACGTCAAAGAGCAACAGGAACTGGAGAAACTACAGCAATACAAACTGATACCCGCCAAGGTGGTAACCAACGAACTGCATCTGGCAAACAACCTGATAACCATCGACAAAGGTGAGAAGGATGGTGTCGAGGTCGGTATGGGTGTAGCCTGTGGAAAGGGTGTCGTCGGTGTAGTTTACTTAACCAGTGCCCATTACAGCATTGTTATTCCCGTGCTTAACATGAAATCGTCGCGCATCAGCTGTGCCATCCGTAACAGAGGCTATTTTGGTGTGCTGCGATGGGACGGCAGGGACGCAGGAATTGCTTATGTGGAGGATATTCCCCGTCACGCACGATTCAACAAGGGTGACTGGGTGGAAACCAACGGTTTCTCGACCATTTTCCCATCAGGGATACTCGTAGGTCAAATAAAGCAGGTATACAACTCACGCGACGGACTATCGTATCGTCTGCAAGTACGGTTGTCGACGGATTTCGGCAATCTACGTGATGTAGTGGTCATCAGTGATAAGACGATTGCTGAACGGATGCGACTGATGCAGGCCGCAAGAGACTCGCTGAAGCTGAACGTTTCGGAGTGATGTAAGATGTAAGAGTTAAAATTTATGACGGCAGATTTGTTGAAACGTGGATTGGTATTTGTCCTTTTCGTACTGGCACAGACTATTGTGCTGGGACGTATCCATCTATTCCACTATGCCACACCGCTGCTATATGTCTATTTTGTGCTTAGTTTCGAGCAGAACCAACCCAAATGGGCTGTTCTGCTATGGAGCTTTTTCCTCGGACTGTTTATTGACATCTTTGCAAACACACCAGGAGTAGCGGCTGCATCGCTGACATTCATTGCTGCCATACAGCCGTATTATGTCCAATTGTTCCTCCCGCGCGATTCGGCTGAAAATTTGAAACCATCATTAACAACACTCGGGCCCAGCAAGTATTCTGTATACATGATTACGCTGGTATTGCTCTTTTGTATACTGTTTTATTCGCTTGAGTTCTTCAACTTCTTCAACTGGCTGCAATGGGTTATGTGCATCGTTGGCAGCACGGTGATAACGGTGCTGTTCATTTACACCTTTGAAATTTTCAAAAGCAAGCAGTAAATGAAGGATTACGGGGCAGAATACAGGCACTATGTCATTGGCGGAGTGGCCATACTCATTGTGGTGGTATACATCATCCGACTGTTTCAGTTGCAGATATCCAGCGACGACTACAAGAAGAGTGCCGACTCGAACGCATTTCTGAAAAAGATTGAATACCCCTCGCGGGGCGTCATCACCGACCGTAACGGCAAGTTGCTGGTGTACAATCAGCCAGCCTACGACATCATGGTGGTGATGAATGAAGCCAAAGACCATCTCGATACGCTCGACTTCTGTGAGGCCCTGAACATCACTCGCGATGAGTTCGACCGCAGGATGGAAACCATCAAGGATCGCACCAAGAACCCCGGCTATTCGCGATTCACACAGCAGATATTCATGAGTCAGTTGTCGGACAAGGACTTCTCCGTCTTCCAGGAGAAGATGTTCCGCTTCCCCGGTTTCTACGTTCAGCGTCGTACCATCCGACAATATCAATACCCCTTTGCTGCCCATGTCCTAGGTGATGTGGCAGAAGTGTCTCCTGCCGATATCGAGGAGGACGAATACTATCAGGCTGGCGACTACATTGGTAAACTGGGTATTGAGCGCAGTTATGAGAAACAACTGCGAGGAGAAAAGGGTATTCAGATCCTGTTGCGCGATGCACATGGTCGCATACAAGGACGCTATCAGAACGGAAAGTTCGACCGTCGTCCTGTGGCAGGAAAGAACCTGACACTAAGTCTTGACGCCGACTTGCAAGCATTAGGCGAACGACTGATGGAAGGAAAAATCGGCTCTATCGTTGCCATAGAACCCTCGACGGGTGAAGTGCTCTGCATGGTGTCTTCACCGTCGTACGACCCGCGAATGATGGTGGGACGCCAACGTTCGAAGAGTCATCAGGAACTGCAGCGCAACGTATGGAAACCCCTCTTGAATCGTAGTATCATGGGTATGTATCCGCCGGGTTCAACGTTTAAGACCACCCAGGGACTGACCTTTATGTCTGAGGGCATTCTGCATCCTACACATACAGCCTATCCTTGCCGTCACGGCTTCAATTTCAAAGGTCTGCACGTGGGTTGTCACGGTCATGGCTCTCCCTTGCCCCTGGTGCCTGCGTTGTCAACGTCATGCAACGGTTATTTCTGCTGGGGACTCTACTACATGATAAACCAGAACATCAGCAAATACGGCAACGTTCACGATGCCATGAACGTGTGGCGCGACTATATGGTGTCGATGGGCTTTGGCTATCCGTTGGGTATTGATTTACCAGGCGAGAAACGCGGCATGATTCCCAACGGCGACTACTATGACAACCGTTACAAGAAGTCGTGGAACGGACTGACCGTCATTTCCATCGCCATCGGACAGGGTGAGGTCACCGCTACTCCTTTGCAGATTGCCAATCTGGGTGCCACGATTGCCAATCGCGGATGGTTCATCACCCCCCACGTCGTCAAGCACGTGCAAGGTGAGAAACTCGATACCCTCTACACCCAGCACCGCCGCACCAAGGCCACTCGTGAGTCTTACGACTACGTGGTGCAAGGTATGAGGGCTTCGGCTACGGGCGGAACGTGTCACGAACTGTCCCGTTATGATTTCCAGGCGTGTGGCAAGACTGGTACCGCCCAAAACCGCGGTCACGACCACTCGGTGTTCATGGGGTTTGCCCCGATGGACAATCCGAAGATTGCCGTTGCCGTTTATGTGGAGAACGGTGGATGGGGTGCCACGTATGGTGTCCCTCTCGGCGGACTCATCATGGAACAGTATATTCACGGAAAACTGTCGGAAGCCTCACAGAAGCGAGCCAGTGAATTCCAACACAGACATATATCGTATGGTACAACAAGCAGGTAAGAAGCAACAGAGTGTATTGCGCAGCATCGACTGGTGGACGATAGCTATTTATATCGCCTTGCTGACCTTCGGATGGATCAGTGTCTGCGGAGCCAGTTATTCGTATGGCGAGACGGACATCTTCAGCCTCGACACACGTTCGGGTATGCAGATTGTCTGGATCGGGACAAGCATTGCGCTGGGATTCGTTATCGTCATGCTTGACGACAGATTCTACGACACTTTTTCCTACATCATTTATGCCGCACTGCTCTTACTGCTTTTTGCCACGATATTCAATCCACATAGTATCAAGGGGTCGCGCTCGTGGCTCGTACTGGGTCCGCTGCGACTGCAACCTGCCGAGTTTGCCAAATTCGCCACAGCACTGGCACTGGCGAAATTCATGTCGGCTTACGGTTATAGCATCCACATCTGGAAACATTTCGGAATGACGTTGCTGCTCATCCTGATGCCGATGATATGTATCGTGTTGCAGCGTGAGACGGGTTCCGCATTGGTCTATCTCGCCTTCTTCCTCATGTTCTACCGTGAGGGAATGCCGGGCTCCATCCTGTTTACGGGAGTGGCTATGGTCATCTATTTCGTAGTAGGCATCCGCTTTGCTGACGTCCACTTCGGCGAGACACCCACCAGCGTTGGCAAGTTCTCGGTCATCTTGCTGATACAGCTTTTCTCCATCGGCATGGTATGGGTCTATTGCAACCGTCGCCTGGCATGGAAGTTGCTGCTCTACTGCATTGGTGCAACGCTCGTGTCACTCATATTCCTGAAACTGTCCTTCGACATCACCTATATTCAACTGGGACTGACGGCTCTGCTCGTAGTATATTTACTGTGGGAAGGCTTAGGCACGCGCATACGTTCCTATTTCTTTATAGCATTGTTCGCCTTAGGGTCCCTGGGATTCTTCTATGGTGCCGACTTCATCATGCAGAACGTGATGGAACCTCACCAGCGCTCACGTATCAACGTACTGCTGGGATTGGATGAAGACTTGCGTGGTGCGGGATATAACGTACACCAGTCGGAGATTGCCATAGGCTCCGGAGGACTCGAGGGCAAGGGATTCCTCAATGGAACACAGACTAAATTGAAGTTCGTTCCCGAGCAGGACACCGACTTCATTTTCTGCACTGTTGGCGAAGAGGAAGGATTCCTGGGATCGGCTGGTGTGTTGGTGTTGTTCTTGGCGCTGATACTGCGGCTCATCTATTTGTCCGAACGACAGCCCCGCCCGTTCGGACGTATCTACGGCTATTGCGTACTGTCCATCTTCCTGTTCCACCTGTTTATCAACGTTGGTATGGTGCTCGGACTGACGCCCGTTATCGGCATCCCGCTGCCGTTCTTCAGCTATGGCGGTTCTTCGCTATGGGGATTCACCTTCTTGCTGTTTATCTTCCTGCGTCTCGACGCCAGCCGCAATCTGTTGAGGAGTTAGGAAGGCTATTTCCTGCTTAACTTCAGTCCAACATCCGATATGCCCGGAAGTATTTCTCGTTTCATGTCATGGCGCACGGATACATAGAGCTTATCGCCACTTTGCAGCTCCATTGTGGTCAAGTGAAACGAATACTGATATTGGCTCACACCTTGCCCCTTGACAACACCCTGCCCGCTGATAAGGTCGCAAGCAAGCGTGTCGCGGCGCTTTTCGTGCGTAGAACTAACCTCTTGGTCGACAATCAGACTCAGACTCATAAACGGATATTCATTGCTGATACGCAGGCCCAAATCCTCCACGTATGATCCCGACTCGCCGACAGGCCCGACGGCAAACGAGAGTGTGTCGTTACGTTCCCATCCTGACAGTGGGGTGTGTTCGTAGTGATTATAGACAGTCCGCTTGTCACAGGCTGTCAGCAACAAGATAAGCAGCGCGAGGCTACTTATATATAATAAGGTATACTTACTATTGGGCATCTTGGGGCTGCTGGGGCTTTCTCTTCTTCTTTTTCTTCTTTTTCTTGGCACGGTCGAAACGGGCAATATTCTCCTGAGTCGCCAAGTCGATAGGACCTTGTGGGGCTTTCTTCTTGCCGTCCTCCAATAGCGATTCCGGTTTCTCGCCCTGACGGTTCATCTCCACTATCTGTTTGGCACGTTCGGCAGTAATCGTCTCCAGATTGGCGGCAATGTTCTTGTCGGTAGAGTAGGTGATAAGCCCTGCCAGAATGTCGGCCTTGAAATAATAGTAGTCAGCATCTTGGGTCTGCAGGATGGCTTCTTTCGATGGCAACTTACGGCTTGCCTCTACGTAGTCGTCCACCTCGTAGTTCAGACAGCACTTCAACTTGGCACACATACCTGCCAGTTTCTGCGGATTCAGCGAGATGTCTTGGAAACGAGCCGATGACGTTCCGACCGATACGAAGTTTTTCATCCACGTGGCACAGCAGAGCTCACGTCCACAGGGACCAGTACCGCCAATGAGTCCGGCTTCCTGACGCGCACCAATCTGCTTCATCTCCACACGGATATGGAATGCGGCTGCCAAGTCCTTGATGAGCTGGCGGAAGTCCACACGCTCGTCGGCAATATAGTAAAAAATGGCCTTCTGACCGTCACCTTGATATTCTACGTCGCCAATCTTCATCTTCAGCCCCAGATTCTTGGCAATCTGACGGCTTTCAATCATCGTTGCATGTTCCAGACGCTTCGACTCCTTGAATTTGTCGATGTCGGTCTGGCGCGCTATGCGATAGATGCGGCGGATGTCGTCAGCACTCTTCAGGTTCGCCTTCTTCAGCTGCATGTGCACCAGTCGTCCTGTCAGCGTCACCACACCGATGTCGTGACCCGGGTTCGCCTCTACGGCCACGATGTCACCCTTCTTCAGCGGCAGATTGTTCACATTGTGGTAATAGCCCTTGCGTGTATGCTTGAACTGTACCTCCACCAAATCCGTTGTGTCGGCATTCCCTGGCACGTCGGCCAACCAGTCGTAGGTATTCAACTGACGATCCTGACGTCCGATGGCATTTTTACATAGCCCTCGGTCGCAACCGGTCTTTATCTCGAGTTCTTTTTCCATTTTTTTATCTTAATTTCATTATTTCGTTATTCCGTAATTCCGTGACAAGTCACTTCTGAATCAGAAGTACTATCATTTGAAGTGCCATGTCGTAAAACACGATCTTCGCATTGGCGTTCTGTCCGATGTCGCGGATGGCCTTGTTGATAAGGTCGTAGATGGGCAGCACGTTGGCTTCGTTGATGAATCTCGCGAAATTCTTGGCGAAATCCTCTTCGCGCTGCGTCATGTAACAAAGCTCTTCCTGCTTGAAGTTATACATAAAGTTCTCACGCACGAGCCGCAGGAAATAATCCAGGAACCGCTTCTGCTTCTCACGCCCCAGCGATGCCATGCGCTCCGACCACGTCTTCAGGTCCTTCACCTTACGCTGGTACGACAGGCGCATCAGCGTCTGAAACATATCCAGAAACAGCTCGTTCTCCGAATCCGCACTCAGCATTTCCAACGCCTTCAGCCAACTGCCGTTTGCCATGCGACTGATGCGCTGGGCTTCATCCTCCGTCAGTCCGCGCTTCTCCATCAGTGCCTGACGGATATCCTCAGTGGCAATTTTCTTCACGTCTACGCGCTGCACACGACTGCGGATGGTCTCCAACAGCTTTTCGGGCTCGTTGCACACCATGAGGAATATCGTCTGCGAGGGCGGCTCCTCCAGCAATTTCAGGATTTTGTTCGCACATTCCTGATTCATGCGCTCGGGCAACCACACGATGCTGACCTTATAGCCTCCCTGGCTCGACTTCAGCGACAACTTACGCACCAGTTCGTCACTCTCACCTGCGGTAATGATGGCCTGCTGATTCTCACCGCCCATCAGTTCCAACCATTCGTTCATGGTGAAGTAAGGACCCGCCATCACCAGTTCGTGCCACTCGCGGGCGAAATCGTCGCTTACCGGTTTGTGGTCGGCACTCATCGAGGGCAGCTTGATAGTAGGATAGGTGAAGTGCAGGTCGGGATGCTCCAGTTTGCGAAGCATCGGACTCTCGACGGGTTCACCGAACATACTCGTTTCGCCGCCTTGCGACAGCAATACTTTGGCAAAACCGATGGCCAGTGCCAGCTTCCCCGCACCTTGTGGTCCGGTCAGCATGATAGCATGTGGCAGACGGTCTTCATCCACCATCCGCATTAGGCGTTGTTGCACCTCTCGTTGTCCTATAACTTGCTCAAAAGCCATTACAATTTGCAAAGATAGTGCAAACCGAGCGAAAAACCAAATAAAATTTGATTTTTTCCGAGGTGTAGCCTATTTTCGCTGTTGAAAACAGCAAAATTAGTTAAAAAGTATGGAATTTGCAAGATAATTTCAAAGAAAAGCATTACTTTTGTAATCTGTTAACGAATAACCAATAAAAAATCAGATATGGAATACCAAAAACGTGGTAGCTCGGCCTACCTTTTCTCAATTGTTTTGGTCGCCGTCTTGGGTGGACTATTGTTCGGCTACGACACGGCCGTTATCTCTGGAGCCGAAAAGGGTCTTCAGGCGTTTTTCATGGAGTCAAAGGACTTTGCCTACACCGACGGATGGCACGGATTCACCTCTGCCAGCGCACTCATAGGCTGTATCATCGGTTCTGCCCTCTCAGGATTCCTGGCAACCAATCTGGGACGTAAGCGCTCGCTGATTATCGCCGGACTCCTCTTCTTTATCTCCGCACTGGGATCCATGGAGCCCGAGTTCCTGTTCTTCACCCACGGAGAACCCACCTACTCACTGCTCATCATGTTCAACATCTACCGCGTCATTGGTGGCATCGGCGTAGGTCTCGCATCGGCCATCTGCCCGATGTATATCAGCGAGATAGCACCCTCCAACATCCGAGGCATGCTCGTCTCCTGCAACCAGTTTGCCATCATCTTCGGTCAGCTGGTGGTTTATTTCGTTAACTTCTTCATCCTTGGCGACCATATCCAGCCCCTCGTAGAGGAAATGGGTAAGGGTATCGCAGCCATCAATCCCGCAGCACAGTGGACCGTTACCACCGGTTGGCGCTACATGTTCGGTTCCGAGGCCGTCCCCGCAGGACTCTTCGCACTGCTCATCTGCTTCGTGCCTGAGTCGCCGCGTTACCTTGTCTCTATTGGCAAGGACCAGCGCGCACTTGGCGTACTGACGCGCATCAACGGCAGCGAGCGTGCTCAGTTCATTCTCAAGGCCATCAAGGAGACACTCGTTCAGAAGACCGAACGCCTCATGTCCTACGGTGCCTTGTGTATCTTCATCGGCATCATGCTCAGCGTCTTCCAGCAGGCCGTCGGTATCAATGCCGTACTCTACTATGCACCGCGCATCTTCGGCGATATGGGCATGGACAACCCGATGATGATCACCGTCTTCATGGGTGTCATCAACATCCTCTTCACCCTCGTCGCCATCTTCACCGTCGAGAAGTGGGGACGCAAACCCCTCCTCATCTTCGGCTCACTGGGCATGGCACTTGGTGCCTTCGGCGTCGCCGTCACCTTCGGCCATGCCGGTCTCGAGCTTGTCACCGCCGCCTCACTGCTCCTCTATTCGGCATGCTTCATGTTCTCGTGGGGTCCCATCTGCTGGGTACTCATTGCCGAAATCTTCCCCAACACCATCCGTGGTGCCGCTGTAGCCATCGCCGTGGCTTTCCAGTGGATCTTCAACTTCATCGTATCCTCCACCTTCGTGCCGATGTTCAATATGCACCTCACCGAGGGCGACGACTTCGGCCATTGGTTCACCTATGGTCTCTACGGTTGCATCTGCGTCATCGCAGCCATCTTCGTATGGCGACTGGTTCCCGAGACCAAGGGCAAGACCCTCGAGGATATGACCAAGCTCTGGCGTTGGAAGGGTTATGTACCTGGTGAGGGTGTTCACGAAGGAACAGCCTACTCTAATCAGGGCGGAAGAGCGTAATTCAAAGTTTAAGGTTTAAAGTTTAAAGTTATGAAAAGAATACTTGTAGCAGAAGACAACGACAGCAACTACATGCTGATGAATTATATCCTGAAGCGTCACTACGAATTCTTCCGTGCCCGTAACGGGCAGGAAGCCGTAGAACTGGCAGCGTCCGAGAAACCCGACCTCGTGCTCATGGATATCAAGATGCCCGTCATGGACGGACTCGAGGCCACGCGCCAAATCAAGGCCGCACAGCCCGAACTGCCTGTTATTGCACTTACCGCCAACGCCTTCGACAGCGATCGCCACGCGGCCTTCGATGCCGGTTGCGACGACTTCTTGGCGAAACCCGTCAATGCCGATAAGTGCATTCAGACCATCGCGAAATATATTGGTGAATAACCCTATGGAACCTCAAAAAGTCATCATTTCCGATAACTTGCAGCAATCGCTCAATGAAGCGATTGCTGCTTGTCAATATGACCAGTTGTTTGTACTTGTCGACACCACCACCGAGCGGCTCTGTCTGCCCGTCGTCGCCGATTACGACTGCATGCGCGACGCACAGCGCATCGTCATACCCGACACCGACACCCACAAGACGCTCGACTCCGTCACCCACGTCTGGTCCGAACTTCAGCGCCTCGGGGCCACGCGCCATTCGCTCATGATCAATCTCGGTGGCGGTATGGTCACCGACCTCGGTGGTTTCGCCGCCTCCACCTTCAAGCGCGGCATTCAGTACATCAACATCCCCACCACACTGCTCTCCATGGTCGATGCCTCCGTGGGCGGCAAGACAGGCTTTAATTTCGGGGGACTGAAAAACGAGATCGGTGTTTTCTCCAATGCCAGCTCCGTCATCCTCGACACCACCTTCCTGCGCACCATGGACCGCGAGAACCTCCTCTCCGGCTATGCCGAGATGCTCAAACACGGCCTTATCTCCAACGACCGCATGTGGGCAGAACTGCTGGCTTTTCTAGAATATCTAGAAAATCTAGACCATCTAGATTCTCTAGCTCCCATGCTCGCTGAAAGCGTCGCCGTCAAGCAGCGCATCGTCACCGAAGACCCCACCGAGCACGGCATCCGCAAGGCCCTCAACCTCGGCCATACCGCCGGTCACGCCTTCGAGTCGCTGGCTCTTGAGCGTAAGCCTGTCCTCCACGGCTATGCCGTCGCCTACGGACTCATCGTCGAGCTCTACCTCTGTTGTGTCAAGACCGGTTTCCCGCAGCATAAAATGCGCCAGACCGTTGCCGCCATCAAGTCTCACTACGGCCGTATGCCCATTACCTGCGACGACTACCCCCAGCTCCTCGCACTCATGCACCACGACAAGAAGAACACCGGTCACGACATCAATTTCACCCTCCTTGGCGACGTTGGCGATATCCGCATCAACCAAACCGCCTCAGAGGACGAAATCCGCGACGCCCTCGACTTCTACCGCGAGTGCTAATTAAGGTGTGGTATAGATAGCATCCTCGGTGAGGGTGCTGTATCCTTTGATAGCGAGCTTCAGCCGATGAACTTCAGGATGTCGGCCACCAGTTCGTCCTCGGTCTTGCCGTCAGCGGTCATCACGAGGTCGTAGTTGCGGGTGTCGTAGCGTGAGGTGTTGGTATATTTCTTGACGTAGCTCTCACGCATCTGGTCCACCTGCTCGATGGTCTCGCGGGCTTCTTCCTCGGTGAGTCCCTGCTTGCGCATGACGCGCTCCACGCGGAAGGGCATGGATGCTTGGATGAGGATGTTCAGGTGGTTGGGGTGGTTGCGGAAGACATAGAATCCCTAGCGTCCGGCGACAACGAGTGACTCCTGTTCGGCAATGTCCTGCAACATCCTTGTCTCCGTCTGGAACATCTCCTTGGTGGTGGGGGGATACATGCCTTCATTGTTCATGGCTTCAGCATAGGCCACGCTGCCGACCATGTCTGGGGCAACGTTCAGGGCGCGCTTGACCTCAGTCCATCAGGAACTGCTCTCGCCCTTCTGTCTCTCGATTTCCTCGACGCTGAGGTGGTACTCCTTCTGCAAGCCCTTGATGACAAGCTTGTCGCAGAATTCCACACTTAACTTTTCGGCCAGCTTACGGCCTATGGTACGACCACCACTGCCCAGTTCACGATTGATGGTGATAACAAATCTTTCGTTCTTATTCATAATAATTGCTGCAATATTTATGTTTCTGCCTGCAAAGTTACGAATAAGTGAGCAAAATACCCAATTTATTTGGATATTTTCGAACGAAAGTAATTTCTCGCGAAGCGAAAAGATAGTATAAAACTCGGATTCGGGCGGTCGGTCGCAATAATGCGGCCTCCCGCCCGCAATAATAAGCACGGCCGCCCACATTAATTCGGGCGGCCGCCCGAATCCGCTTACCTAGGTATTCGCTCCCTTTTACATAGGCACTTTCTCCCTGTTTGCACGGCACTCTCCCCCTTCAACCGCCCGGCACTAAAATGCAATACTCCGAAAGTAATTTTGAATACTCTTGGAGTATTTTCGATTACTCCGAAAGTATTGCCCGATACGACCCTGTGGATGGATTTTCTTGTGACTCAGCAAAAAAATGCAAGCATTTATTGCGTTCGCTGCTCGAAAATTTGGTGCTTTATTCTTTTTTGTGTACTTTTGCACATCAAAACTGAATAAAACATGAATTACGAAGAGTTACTGGCAGCCAGGAATGATGGCAAGAAGCATCCGGTGATGCTGCCGATAGGCGGTTTCTATCGTGAACAGGTGGATGGCAAATGGCGTAGTGTGGTGGACATTCGTCCGGAACTGAACCAGAACATCGCTTTTGCAAAGGCCCTGCAGGCGGAGTGTGAGCGAAATAAGACGCTGATGGACAAACACCAGTTGCACTTTACGCCCGTGACGAACGACGAGGGTGACGTGACGCGCCTGGAGTTGGAATTGGGAAACTACCAGTCTTTCGACCAGTTGCTGAAGGATAACCCGGCAGTGGTGGCCGAGAAGGGATTCATGGACAGCGTGCTGACGTCGCTGGCGGATGCTACGACGTATCTGCACGAGCAGGGTTTGCGCCACGTGTGCTTCTCGCCGAAGACGGTATTTGTGCGCAAGGGTGACAACAGTGCGCTGTTGCTGACGCACGGCTCATTCTACGGTGGACTGAGTGATCAGCGGGCGTTCTATGGTGACGACGCCGAGTTTGTGGCTCCCGAGGTGTTGAACGGCGGTACGATAGACGACCGTTGCGACATCTACAGCATCGGTAAGTTTATGCTCAGTCTGTATGACCAGAGCGACCTGCCGCTGGAGTATCGTGCGGCACTGAAGAAAGCCGTCAGCGAGACTCCCGAGGGTCGTTTCGACACGCCTGCAGACATGGTGAAAGCCATCATGAAGCGTCGGGCGAGTTTCCGGTCGCTCCTGACCGTTGTCATTGCCCTGGTCGCTACGGCGATATGTGTGGGCTTGTATTTCGAGTATTTCCCTGAAACTCAGCCTATTGAGTTCGTGAAACCTGCTCCGCGCACACCGACCGACGACCTGATAGACGACGGTTTCGACCCGGCAGAACTGGGGGTGACGAGCGATGGTGACTCGCTGGTAATGGACGAGGCTGACCAGCGTGCTTTTCAGGCGAAGGCCGAGGAAATATTCCGCAAGCGCTACGAGAAGGAGGCCGACCGCATCCTGTCGAAGATATATAATAAGGAGTATATGAGCAATAGCGAGAAGAAATTCATGGCGGAGAGCGAATCAACCATTGACGAACTGATGAAGACGCAGAGTGAGATTGGTGCCGACGCAGGTCTGACGCCCGAGCGTTCGCAGCTCATTGCCACAGAGATTATTGAGCGTATCACGAATCAGAAGAAACAACAGCTGAACACGAATAGCAGGGCTATTCAGAAGTAATAAAAAGGTAAAATAGTTAAAAGGTAAAATATGAGATCAAGAACAGCAATTTGGTTTGAGTGCAAGATAGCCTACGAGAAAGTGATGGAGGACGGCTTGCAGAAGAAGGTAAAGGAGAATTACGTAGTGGACGCCCTGAGCTTTACAGAGGCCGAGAGCCGCATTATGGAAGAAATGTCGAGCTATATCAGTGGCGAGTTTACTATCGAGGATATCAAGATTGCCAGTTATAAGGAGATTTTCTTCTCTGAAGAGGAGATGGCCGACCGCTGGTACAAGGCGAAACTGCAATTTATCACCATCGACGAAAAGACGGAGAAGGAGAAACGTTCGAACGTGAACTACCTGGTGCAGGCCGGAACGCTGAAGGGTGC
>Ga0247611_10002597_pt1 | contig 28606 bp, 33 predicted proteins | sample 177DNAGHGhighgp2_FD_192422 | JGI IMG/M metagenome (GOLD analysis project Ga0247611, IMG submission 192422) | Sheep rumen microbial communities from Palmerston North, Manawatu-Wanganui, New Zealand - 1770 DNA GHGhigh gp2 | ecosystem: Host-associated > Mammals > Digestive system > Stomach > Rumen... | reverse complement strand
TTGGCCTTGCTTCCTATGGCCGCCGGTGCTGCTGCAATCGCGGGATGCCTATTGCCACTTATGCCGTCGAGGTAAACGGCAACCTTGCAATCAGCGAGGGCGGCACCGTAGAACCGATCAGCCTGGCGATCATCGTCAACAATTCGCCGGCCCCTACGGGGATCATCACCATCACGCCGGCAGCCGTCGGCGATCTCTGGTCCTTTGGCCGCAGCCTGATTGTCCCTGTGCCTGCTATCTGCGGGTGCAGCACGATCAGCCTGCGAAACATCAGCACCCAGGCGGTTGACCTGGTAAATGCCAATATCCAGATCAGACCCCCGCGTCTGGGCTGAGAAAGGAGAGAAACCACATGCACAAGATCAAACAGATCCGTGATGAGCTCCTGGAAGAGGTCGAGAGCTACAAGGGCTCCATCAAAGACGGCGACGAGCACGACGCGATGTGCGTTAAGTACCTCGCCTCCGCTGCCGACCACCTGGACGCCATCCTGGAGCGTCACGGGATGCTCGATGACGAGGATATGGAGCAGGAGTCCAGCAAGCGCCGTATGCGCAGCATGAGGAGCTACGCCAGCACGCCTACCGGCGGTCAGGTCTATGACGATGCTGCCGACCGTGTGGAGCGCGGGCGCTCCTACCGTTCCGGCTCTGACCGCTCCGTCATGCGCAAACTGGAAAAGCTTGGCGACGAGGCCGAGTCTCCCGAGGTTCGCAACGCCATCATGCAGGCAATGCAGATGGCGCAGGGCCATATGTAAAAAAACTGTGAATAGGCGGAGCGATTTGCCCCGCCTATTTTCATGCGTAAAATCGTGCGTAAAATGGCGCATTAAAACGGCCTTACAAGCGTGTTATCCACGCAATACAGCAAAAAGCAAAGAGAACAAAACTGAGGACAAAAAGGCACAAAAAGTGAAATAAAGCAAAGAAAAGCCACGGAAAAAGTTCTTTTCCGTGGCTCCTGATTTGGTGCGAGAGAGGAGACTTGAACTCCCATGAAAACTGCCAAACATGGCTTATTTACTGGATTCTTCCGGCACGTTCGGAATTTCGTGCGTAAAATGATCTGTTAGTAAACCGTCGAAAAAGTTATTGATTGTTTTGTCGGCGTCGGCTTTTGCTTCGGAGTAGGTGTGCTCATAGCGGTATTTCATGGTATCGGTGCCGGACCAGCCTCCGCGCTCCATCATGTATTTGTCCGGAACACCCAGCATCAGACCTATACTGGCGTTGATGTGGCGCAGATCGTGGAGGCGGACGGCGGGGAGACCGTGCTGTTTGCAGAGGCGGTGCAGGCACTTGAGTATATAATTGGCGTCATTGGTATACAGGAGGCCCGAGGGGCGCTTTTCAACGAGACGTAGTATGTAATCAGGGCAGGCAATCACGCGAGCGGAGAGGGCCGTTTTCGTGCCTTTGGTGACCCACTCGCCTTTCTCATTGCGAACAATGGCCTTGCTGATCGTGACCGTCTTGTGGGCGAGGTCAAAGTCCTGCTTCTCCAGGGCCATGATCTCGGACCGGCGAAGGCCAAGCCAGAGGGCAAGCAAGATCTGGAGCTCACAGGGATCTCCGGGGAGGGCGGCGAGGAGGCGCTTGATCTCCTCCTTGGTCAGGACGGAGTATGGGGAGGCCTGGATCTGCGGGAGGGAGAGCCGGGCGCTGTCGATGGTATGCCCGTTATACTGGAGGACCGACGTGTAAAAGTGCACCGTGTCCTTGACCGTCTTGGCCGAGAGGCCGCGCGAGACCATGCCGTTTACCTCCGCCTGCAGCTGTTCTTCCGTGATGGCGTGGATGTTCTTATCCATGAGCGCCTGAAAGTACAGGCGCTTTTTCTTTTCGTATGTGGCGACAGTGGAAGGCGAGACGGTGGCCCGGCGGGAATCTATATAGCGGTCAACGGCGGCAGAGAGCGTGAGCGGCGGCTTTGCCTTCTCGTTCTGGAGGAAGCCGGCACGGATGGCGCGGGCTTTGGCGAGGCAGGCGTCCCGCGTTGGCTCCGTGACGCTGGCCCCTTCTTTTCGCAGCTCAATATGCCAGGAGCCGGACGGGAGCTGCCGCGGGGCCGGGACCTTGATCTCCGTTTTCTTTTCTTTTCGCTTGCGTGCGATCCGCTCCCCGCAGTATGCGCAGAAGATTGAATCATCGGGGACAACGTGCGAACAATATTTGCATTTCATTTTCGCAGCGCCTCGATGATCTTCACGGCCTGGCGCACGTCCTCGGGGGAGGCACCGTGCGCGAGCTTGAAGAGCATCCGCATGTCCTCCCGGCTGCGCAGATCCTCAAGCATGTTGTTGAGCTCCTGATCCGGCGCATCGTCCATCATTTCCTCCCAGCCCATGAGATACGCAGAAGAAATACCAAGAGCTTGCGCCAATAACTCCAAACGATCAAGCGGGATCTTTTCTGTTTCACCTGTTGCGTAGCGCTGAATGGCTGACTTCGGGATCCCTGTCATTTTGGCAAGATCCCCATAGCTGTATTTTTTCGCAGCAATTGATTCATGTAATCTTTTTGCGATTTCGTTCATCTTCATCACCAATAACAGGATAGCACAAACGTCCCATTATTACAATACGGAAACAAAGAAAATTTAGAAAACGTCACAAAAATGGGTTGACACCGGCGAAGGCATGTGTTATATTGAGATCGTCCCAAAATTGAGACGATATGCGGAAGGAGGGAACAACATGCAGGCCAATCTTCTTAAGGGAAAAATCATGGCGGCAGGCTACACTCAGAGATCACTTGCCAAAAAGCTTAATATATCAGATAATACGCTTTCCAATAAAATCAACGGCAAAACATCATTTACCTGTGATGAAGCAGTTACAATTTGTAATCTGCTTTCAATCGTTGATAACAATGAGAAGGCGCATATTTTTTTAAAGTGAACGTCCCAAATATGGGACGCTGCTATCATGATAGCACAATGATTCATGTTTGTCCTTGACAAACATGATGAGCTTTAAAGTCACAGGACGGTGAATACAGAATGAGCGAGCTGGCCGAAAAGGTCAAAACCAGTATAGACAGAATCAAGAATTTTGACCCGCTTTCTTTTTCCGGCAAGGACAGCTATTACCTGGCTTTCTCCGGCGGCAAGGACAGCGTGGTGTGCAAGGCCCTATTGGACATGGCCGGCGTCAAGTACGATGCTCACTATCGTGTGACCTCCGTAGATCCGCCGGAGCTCGTGCGATTCATCAAGGAGAAGCACCCGGACGTGGCACGCGATGTCCCGCGATACACCGAATACGGCGGCGGCGCATACGGGGGGGAGGACATGGTAGGAAAAGCAATTACTATGTGGAACCTTATCCCTATAAAGCTGATGCCCCCGACGCGCATGGCTCGCTACTGCTGCGATTTCCTGAAAGAGAGCGGCGGCGACGGGAGACTTACCGTAACGGGCGTCCGGTGGGCAGAGAGCGTCAACAGACGCAAGAAGCAGGGGCTCGCAACTGTTTCTTCCAGCTCGAAAATCTCTAAAGAGTTTGCCGATAATCCATATTTCCGCATCACGGGGAATAACGGGGCTGTTCTGGTCAACGACAACGCGGAATCACGGGAAATCCTGGACGCCTGCACTACACGGTTTAAGACATGCTTGAATCCAATTATTGACTGGACGGACAAGGACGTGTGGGACTTCATCAAGTCGGAAGGGATTTCCTATTGTGAGCTTTATAACGAGGGATTTCACCGGCTCGGCTGTATCGGCTGCCCGATGGCGCGAAAACGCGGACGGGAAAAAGAATTTCTGCGCTGGCCGAAGTACAAGCAAGCTTATCTCCACGCTTTTGAGAAGATGCTCGAATACCGGGCGCTGCGCGGCAAGATGCAAGGAACGTGGAGGATCGGCAACACGGCAAATGACGTTTACAATTGGTGGATGGAATACGACGTTCTGCCCGGCCAGATCTGTTTTGAAGACCTCAAAGAAGAATATGATCTTTAGATACTACGGGGCCTCGCCCCGATATGCGGCACCCGGGTGGGCGCAGAGGACGCCAAGCCTCTGCGCGGCGGTTCAACTCCGCCGGGCCGCGACCAGCACGCACACCAGGGCCGGGAGACGATTTCCCGGAGGGCAGAATAGACGCGACGAGCGCAAGCGCCGGACATACGCCCCGGCCCTGAGTACAAAAGAGAGGAGGGAAAGCAAATGCCGAAGGTGAAGTGGATCGGCGGGAAGAAGCCGAAGCCGGTGAACCACCTGGCCGGGGTGCTGCGGGCCTACAAGCTCGCCAGCGGCAAGACCAGTGAGCAGATCGGGCAGGAGCTCGGCGTTACCGGCTCCCACGTCCGGCAGCACATCGGGCGGCCTGCCGACGCATGGAACGTCGGCGACTTGAAAAGATACTGCGATGTATTGGGCTGCCCGTATGACGAGGCCCTTGCCGCTGCCGCGAAATGACGGCGGAAGAGGTCAAGCGCCTGCAAGTCGGCGAAGCGGTGAAGCTTTGCGGCGACGGCGGCGAGAGCGTATCGTGCATCGTGGCCGGGCACGGCGGGAAGAAGTTTTTGACCTACCGCGACAAGGGCCAGATCAAGCGGTTTGCGATCCGGGATTACCCGGGGAGGCAGTACCGCAAATGAGAGAGCCGCCGCCCCGCTGCAACGGGACGACGGCAAAGATGATGAAGAAATCGCACCCATAGTATAGCCGACCGCAAGGGCATTGTCAAGCTTCGCTTGGCTATGGAAATGCTGACTTAAGCATTGCAACGGCAGTGAGTGGCATTAAGCTGAGCAGCAGCGGCGTTGACTTGCGTAGCTTCGCAATGGCGCATGGAAACGCAGAGCAGAGCAAGGGGCTGGCTTGGCGTTGAGATGCACGGGCAGGGCAGGGCAGAGAATGCAGGGCATGGCAGCGGACTTGCGCAGAAGTGCTGAGGCAAAGCTATGAAGTGAGCCGCGGCGGCATGGTAAAGCAACGTAACGGACTGCACCGGAAATGCAATTCACAGCACAGCGTCGGCAGTTTACGGCACTGCATAGCACGGGCACTGGAGAGCTTAGCGCTGACAGAGACACAGCACTTTTGTGAGGCGTGGATTGGCCCTGCAAAGGCAGAGCGCAGCGAGGAAGGGCTGGGCAACGGATAAGCATAGCTGAGAATCGGAAGGATAGGCAAAGCAAAGGCGGCGCACTGCCAGGATTTGCTTAGCAAAGGCAAAGCACTGATTTGACAACAAAAACGGAAAGGACCTACACATTATGAAGAAATTGCACATCAGAATCACGACCACGGAGGGGATGCTGGGGACCAGCCCGGCGGACCCGAAAATCTATGAGACCTATATTGGGAGCAACGCCCCCAATGCTGCAACATTGGAGGAGGAGATCGAGGCGCTGGGCGCTGACGCCGTGGCAGAGCGCGGCATGACCGTTTTCTCCCGCACGGAGGACGGGCGGCCCATGCTCTATGACTATCACATCCGCGGGTATTTCAAGGAGACCTGCGGCGCACTCTCCCGCCTGGCCGGAAAGGACCCGGTTACCGGGAAGAAGCTCAAGGGCGTGAACGAGTCCAGCAAGCTCACGGCCTACAAGAAGGTGATCGACACCCTGATCTTTGTCAAGCCCCGCGAAATCCCGATCGAGTTTGAGGGCGAGATCAAGACCTGCCAGCGCAGTTTGCGGGCCCAGACGATGCAGGGCGAGCGCGTCAGCCTCGCGTGCAGCGAGGAGATCCCCGCCGGGGCGGTGCTGGAGTTTTGGGTGATCTGCTTCGATGATTCCCATGTGGCCGCCGTCAAGGAGTGGCTGGACCACGGCGAGTACCACGGCCTCGGCCAGTGGCGCAACAGTGGCAAGGGCACCTTCACCTATGAGGTGCTGGAGGAGGTGGACGGGAAATGATTATCAAATTCCGCAACAAGACCATCGTGATCGGAAAACCGCATATCGTTTTGGCGGAGACTTGCGCCCTCATGTTCCAGCTCCGCAAAAGCTTTGAGAGGATGGGCTATGACGAGGAGGGCGTTGAGAATATCATGCAGATCATCTCCGGTGCAACCAAGTGCGGGAGCATGGAAGAGCACATTAAAATGGTGAAGGAGGTCATAGACGATGCCGAAAGCGAATGAGCGAAACCCGATCCGGCATAGGGGATTGACCATGATCCCCTATGGCAGCCGGGAAGAATGGCTCAAGGTCCGCAAGGGTTACATTGGCGGCAGCGATGCCGGCGCCATCGTGGGGATGAATCCCTACGCCTCCGCGTTCTCCGTCTGGGCGGAAAAGACCGGGCAGGTGCCGGAGTTTGAGGGCAACATTTCCACCAGAACGGGGACGCTGCTGGAAGATCTGGTAGCCCGCCTCTTCATGGAGGAGACCGGGAAGACGGTGCAGCGCCTCAACTTCACGCTGGTGAACGAGGCTTACCCCTTCGCCTGCGCCAACATCGACCGGGAGATCATCGGCGAGGACGCGATTCTGGAGTGCAAGACGACCAATTCCTTCGTCAATACCAGGATGTTCCGCACGGGCGAGTACCCGGAACAGTGGTACGCGCAGATGACACACTACCTTGCCGTGACGGGGGCGCAGAAAGCATACCTCGCCGTTTTGAGCGAGTGCCGGGACTTCCGGGTGTTTGAGCTGGAGCGCGACGAGGAAGAGATCAAGGCCCTTATGGATGCAGAACGGGAGTTCTGGAACACGTATGTAATCCCGAAGAAGACGCCGCCCGTGGACGGCCACAGCGCCACCAGCGAGACGATCAAGCAGATGTTCCAGACGGAGGACTGCGGAGAGGCGGATTTAAGCGGCTTTGATGATCTGTTCAACCAGAGGAAGGCCCTGAGTGAAAACATAAAAGGGCTCAGGGAATCGCTTGACAGCCTTGACAACCGGATCAAGACCGCGATGGGCAGCAATAGCCGCGGACAGTGCGGGCGCTGGACCGTGAGCTGGAAAACGCAGAAAACCAGCGGAATCGACCGCGAGGCGATCAAGGCAGACTTCCCGGAGATTGATTTTAAGAATTACGCCACGACGGCGCGGGTGCTGCGCGTGAGCGAGAAGAAGGTGAAAGCGTCGTGAAACTCAAAGAACTGGCGAAAATCTGCAAGGCTGCAAGGACTGTCTGCTTGTATGACGACGGAGACTGGCAGCAGTGGGCCGGAACGGGATCAGCATTTTGGAAACTCCCTGAAAATTTAGGGCGTATGACGCCGGAATCGCTTTGCACTGTGTTCGACTATACCCAGGGGCAGATTGAGAAGATGGAGCTTTCAGTTAGACCGCTGCCGCCGTTTGACCTGCCCGAATTTACTGACGGTGAGATAGAGCTTTTTTACTCAGAGTTCAACCGTCTTATTCTCAGAGGGATGGACGTGCTTCCGCTCATAGCACCAGGCGGCGAAGTCTTTTGTGTGCAGACACGGCTTCTATCTCCGGGCAAGGACGCGGAACAGCCCAGCCTTTGCCTTAGAAGAATTGAATACACCGGAACACCGTACATCGTTTTCAAAGAAGGTATGTTTATTAACGGAGTAATAGTTCCCATGCTCATTGCCCCGGAGGATGCGACGTGGATCGGCGACGTGTGCGGCGGAATCACAGTGAAATGAAAGGAACGTAATCATGGCAGGAAAGATTCAGAAGGCTGCACAGCAGCAGATGGAGCAGCAGAAGCAGCCGAAGCAGATGGGCATTAACGCCCTTATCAATTCCATCATCGACCAAGAGGGAATGCGGAAGCGCTTCGAGGAGCTCCTGGGCAAGAGAACGGCGCAGTTCCTTTCCAGCCTGGTCACCGTCATCAACAACAGCATTGAACTCCAGTACTGCATGAGAGACGACCCCATGAGCGTCATCAAGGCAGCACTCCAGGCGGCCAGCTACGACCTGCCGATAGACCCGACACTTGGACTCGCCTACATCGTGCCCCGCCGCAACAGCGTGAAGCAGATGGACGGCAGCTATCGAAAGGTCTGGCAGGCCAGCTTCCAGCCGAGCTACAAGGGCCTGCGGCAGCTCGCCCTCCGCACCGGTGCTTATTCCCGCGTGCCCCATGCCGTGGACGTGCGTCAGGGCGAGCTTATCAGCTACAACAGGCTCACGGGCGATGCCGAATTTGCGTGGGTAGAGGACGAGGACGCCCGCGACCAGCTGCCCGTCATCGGCTACTCCGGCTATTTCCGCCTGAAAAACGGCGCGGAAGTCACCACGTACTGGAGTGTCAAGCAGATCGAGAAGCGCGAAAAGAAGTTTCGCCAGGGCGATAAGATGGGCAAGGGATGGCGCGACGACTGGGAGGCTATGGCAAAAAAGACCGTGCTGCGCGACCTGATAACCAAATACGGCCTTGTCAGCATCGAGTACCGCAACGCCGACGATAACACCATGCGGCTCCAGCAGGCAATCGCAGAGGACGAAGCGGCCGACACCATCCCCGAAGCGATCCCGGAGGATGAGAGCACAGGCGAAGTGAGCAGCCCCGCACAGATCACCGAGGGCGAGAGCGCGGAGACCGTGCATGAGATCACCGGCGGCAGCGCGAACGAGGAGCTGGAGCCGGTGTATGTCGGCGCGGAGCAGATCGAGTACCCGGACTTCCTGCAGTGATTGCGAGGCGAGAAGATGGCAGAACGGAGGATGCTGTCGCGGAAGATCACAAACCATGATAATTTCACGTCTTTGCCCGCGACAACGCAGGCGCTGTATCTGCACCTTGTCATGGACGCGGACGACGACGGCTTCTGCGACGGGACCAACATCGCAATGGGAAACGCCCACGCGAAGAAGAAAGACCTTGATACGCTTGTCAGACTGCACTATATCATCCGCTTTGAGAGCGGCGTTTACGCGGTAAAGCACTGGCAAATGCAGAACGCCATACGGAAGGACAGATACACGCCGACCGAATATCAGGAAGAGCTTTCGCAGCTCACGGTGAAACCAAACGGCGCATATGCGATGCCAAACCGGCAACCAGACGACAACCAAACGGCAACCGAAGCGGAGGCAGAACGGAAACCAAGTGTCTGTCAGCTTGGCAACCAAACGGCAACCAACCGGCAACCAGACGACAACCAAACGGCACCACAGGTTAGGTTAGGTAAGGTTAGGTTAGGAGAGGACAGTTTAAATACCACCACCAGTACGCGCGCGCGCGAGGACGACAAGGAGCTTGGGCGAGTCATGGATTTTTACCTCGACCGGGTGAATCCCACTCCAAGCGCGACCTGCCTTGAGCTGCTGCAGGCGTACACCGGAAGCCTGGGCGCCGACGTGGTGATCCGCTCTCTGGAGACCGCCGTTGACGAGCGAAAGACGGGCTGGAGCTATATCCAGGCTATCCTCCAGCGCTGCGAGAGCATGGGGATCCGCAGCCTTGCGGACTGGCAGCGGGCCGAGGACGAGCGCAAGAAGAGCCGGGAGAGCAAGGCCCAGGCACCGGCGCGCAGGATGAGCAAGAGCGAGGAGTTTGCCGCCGCCGGCCGGAGCCATCCGCGCACGGCTGACGAGATGGAGAAGCTTCTGGACGCGGTGGACAAGATCGGAGGGCAGGGATGAACACAAAAACCGTATGCCCGCCGGACTGCCATGGACGGTATCCCGGCTGCGGCGCTCACTGCAAGACGTTTCTTGAGCACCGGGCGGAGCGCAAACAGGTTTACAAAGAGCGCGTCGCGCAGGTGCAGATCAGCGCCGTGCTGAATGATGGTTACCGGCGAACGGCGAGAAAATAAAAATCCTCCCCCGCGGGAACGGGGGAGGACATCAGAATGGAGGACCTACAACGTGAACAATACCACAAGACGCGGCCTTTTGCAAGAGGCCCTGCGCGAAAATACGACAATGGAGGCAGCAGTATGAGCAGGAAAAAAGCTATTATCGTGACGCTGGTGATCGCGGCCATGCTGGCCGTGATCCTCGTCGGAGCCCACAGGATCGAGCCCAAAGCCTTCACAGTGCTGCTGTCGGCGCTTGCCTGCTACGGCTTCCTCCGCGGCAGCGGCGATGTCTGCCGATGGATGCAGGCAAAGGAAAAGCCAGTTGAGACCGTCAAGGCCGAGCCGGTAGACGATGACCCGTTTGCCCATGACGATGAGTTCGAGGGCTCGTCCCCGCTGTTTGGCGGGATCAGGTTTCGGGATGCGCAGTTCAGGGAGGCGAACGATACATGATTGATAAGACCTATAGCTGCGGCGAATGTGCGCACTTTAACGTTTGCGGGATTCGCAAGGACCGGGAGAGGCTGATCTGCGAGATGGAGCGCATAGCACAGCGGACTGAGTTTGCCAGCTTCCGACTGCACTGCATCTGTGATGACTGGATGGAGGAAAAAGCCAATGCGCGAGTCAAAACGTGAGGGATTCTACCCGAAGGATCCGCGAAAGCTGCCGACCGAAGGAGAAGAGCAGGCGATGCTCTTTTCCTGGGCGCAGATGCAGTGCAGGAGGCGCCCGGAGCTCAAGATGCTGTTCCACATCCCGAACGGCGGCAGCAGGAACAAGATCGAGGCGGCGCACCTCAAGGCGCAGGGCGTCAAGCCCGGCGTTCCTGATCTCTTCCTCCCGGTGGCCCGCGGCGTCTGGTACGGGCTTTTCGTCGAGCTCAAGCGCCAGAAGGGCGGCAGAGTGAGCGACCAGCAGCGGCGATGGATCGAGGAGCTGGAACGGCAGGGATACCGGGCAGAGATCGCCTGCGGATGGAAGGACGCAGCCCAGATCATCACTGAGTATTTGGACAACAGGCTATAAGGAGGAAGGCATCATGGGCAGCTATTCGAGCGCAGACATCTTGTGCCCGTACTATCTGAGCGACGATCCCAAGACCTGCTCGCTCACGTGCGAAGGCATTCCGCCCGGCAGCAGCATCAAGTCCCACTTTTTGGACGGGGCCAGGCTGCGGCGGCAGATCAAGAAGTACTGCGCCGATGATTACAAGAGCTGCCCGTGGTGCCGGGTGCTTGAGCTGAAGTATAAGGAGTGATTCAGATGGCTGAGTATATCAAACGCGAGGCGGCTATAGACTGTCTAATGGAAATTTTAGACAAGCCGCACCATGCAGAATTTCTGTACACATATGTTCCCGATTATCAGGCATACTCCTTATGTACCGGGTAAACGGCAAGAGGTAATAATCTCATGGCCTGATGAGCCGCCGAAGGAGGAATGAGCATGAAGTATATTGCCATATTCGACATACCAGATGACCATGTTATAGGTTGCGCTATTGCGAAGATTGCGCCCAAAGGAAAGGAAGTTTACAAAGAAGAAGACTTTGAAAACGCATATGCCCAAACTGAGCCACTTGCGGAAGAAAAGACAGAAATATTTGATCGGTTTAACACGGTTGACAGAGTAATGTCAGACTTGGGACTTCACTGCGCTTATGATATGCCGAGCTTTTGGTGTAACAAAGGCAAGGATTATGCAGTCATTGAGACAAGGTATCATAAAGGCTATATGCAAGCGCTGAAAGATGTAGAGAAAGAAGTCAGGCTACGTTTTGGCTTTGCCGAAAGAGATAATCCGATTTCGATGCCGTTTGACTTGCTCTGCAAGGCAGAGGAGGGTGAGTGATGAAAAAAAGAATCGGAATCATACTTTTGGCTCTTATCCTTTTTATACTTCTGGCTCTTATCCTTTCTCTTTTGATCGAAATTACTTGCCTTGTATTCGATTGGAAGATGGGGGGAATGCTCGTATGGGGAATAGGTTTTGCTTTTGCGCTGATAATTGTAACCGCCATATACCTAATTAATGAGGGGTGAGTGATGAGTACATGGATAGCTGGCAAGGGAACTATTCCCGAAATAACTACGGCGCATGGCTCGACTGGCTGAAAGAGGAGGCGCAGGATGCAGGAGACGGTCCTTGACAGCGACGGCCTGCGCGATTGCTGTGGCAGGAAGCCGGTGTTCCAAAGGGTGCAGTTCGTTCACTCCACGTTCTGGGAGATCTCATGCAGCCTGAACGACCACAAGCACAAGACAGGGCTCTGCCACAGCGAGGCTATGGCCCGGTGGCGCTGGCAGAACCAGAAATACAGGAACCCGGAGAAGCCCTAAAGCCTCTCCGGGTTCCTGTATTTCTGGTCTATTTAAATGTTCCTCTGATTCTCCCCAGCCTTTTTCTGGGCGACGAGCTTGTCATAGAGTTCGTCGATGGCTACTGCAACAATTGCTGAATAGCTCCACTCGCCAAAGGTGTAACTTTTGTTTTTCGGAAGCAGATCCTTGAGCGCGTCAAGCTCTCCTGCGCAGTCAGAGTTTGGATTGATTTTGATGTTCATTTTGATTCCTCCAATAATTCTTCAATTTTAATTGCCAGGGCGGCGGCGAGGCGCGCGGCGTTTGCAAGGGTGATGTTGCCGATCTGGATTTCTCCGCGCTCGATCTTTTGAATCTGGCTACGGTTCAGACCAGCGGTGTCCGCAAGCTGCTGTTGCGAGAGGCCGCGAGCAAGGCGGCATTCTCGGATAGTCATTCATCGACCTCCTCAAATCCATAATATACAATCTCGTTTCCGTTCTTGTCCGTAAACCATACCTCTTCTGAGGTGTCAGACAAAACCGGGTTATCTCCAAATCGGGAGCATAGCTCTGCAAATTTCAGTCTTGCGTCTTCCGGACTTTCAGCCTCAAGAAACAGATCATTATATTCAAGTTCCTTTGCGTCCAGGCTTGCAAATGCACAAAATCTTTTCATTGTTTTTCCCTCCTGTTCCTCCCTCAGTTTTTCTTGTAGGGGACAAAGATTTCTTCCCCGTAAATATACGAAAATTCGCTGCGCAATAGGTAATGATTCTCGCGAGTCTGGTGCGCTTTTATCATCTCTTCGGCCTCTTCTTTCGTCGCCGTGGCTCCAATGATTGTCCCGTCCTTGAACACATGATATCTTTTCATCGTCTCGTCCTCTTTAATCGTCGTATTTTAGATATAAGTCAACCATCCATTTCGACCTTGCACTTGACTCTGATAGTCTTTCCTACTTTTCGGTCATCCTCATTGCGCCTCTCGATGTCAAAGTATGCATAGCCATCTTTGATCGGCAAGCGGTACAGGGGGAATCTGCTAAACTGCGCAGTCAGGAACAAGTCCTTTCCAAGAGCATCAAGCGTGAGCATCTTCTGGTCGTAGACGTTATAGCACACTTCGGGGGTCAGATCAGTCGGGATAGATACTAAGCACTTGGAATAGCTGCCATAATTGGCATTTAAGATTTCTTCAAAGGTCAAAGATTCGCCGCAATCGATGGAATACTCAACAAGAGCCGGGAATGTGGTGTATCCGTTTTCTGCTTTGTAGTAAATGTAGTCAGCCATTTCAATTTCCTCCAGCTTATTATTTCTGGGGCCTTGCCCCTCGTTCTGGCATTATAATAGCACCAATATTGGAGCTTGTCAAGAAGAAAATTGCAGGGATGGTGAATATTTTTTTTGAGATTTTATAGGATAAGCAAAAGCATCGAGAGGAGGGGCGAGATTGACGGACAAGCAGCGGCGCTTTGCTGATGAATACCTGATCGACAGAAACGCGACGAGGGCGTACAAGGCCGCTTATCCGTCTGTGAAGAGTGACCATACTGCCGGGGCTGCTGCGGCGCGGCTGTTAGGGATTGTTAGCGTAGCGGCTTATGTAAGGGAGCGAGAAGAACAGCTCCAGGAGAGCTGCGGGATCACACAGCAGATGGTAGTTGATGGGATACGCGAGATCGCCTTCAACGAGGACGAGGACGGCAAGACCAGGCTGCGCGCGTGGGAGCTGCTGGGCAAGCACATCGGCATGTTTAACCCGAGAAAGGACAAGCTCGACCGGCAGGAGCAGGAGGCGCGGATCGCCAAGCTGCGGGCGGACACCAGGACGCAGGAGACGATGGAGGAGAAGGCCGTGGTGGTGCGCTTTGTCGGGACTGGAGGCGCGGAGAAATGATAGAGCTTCAGATCCCGGAACCGAGTGAAAAGCAGTGGCAATTTTTGACAGATGAGCACAAGTACATCGGCTACGGCGGGGCCAGGGGCGGCGGGAAGAGCTGGGCCGTGAGGGTCAAGGCGGTGCTGCTGTGCATGAATTATCCGGGGATTAAGGTCATGATTGTGCGTAAGACCTATCCCGAGCTGCAGGAGAACCACATTGTCCCGCTCTGCCAGCTCCTCAACTGCTACGGCGAGAGCAAAGAGCGCTTTGCCAGCTACAACGACGCCAAAAAGCACATCGTTTTCCCCAACGGCAGCAGGATTCTTTTCCGCTATCTGGAGAACGACAAAGACGCCCTGCGATTCCAGGGCACCGAGGTGGATGTCCTCTTCGTGGACGAGGCAACACAGCAGAGCGAGAGCAAAATGGAGAAGCTGCGCGCCTGCGTCCGTGGCGTGAACGGATTCCCGAAGCGGATCTATTACACCTGCAACCCCGGTGGAGAGGGCCATGCCTGGGTAAAGCGCTTGTTCATCGACCGACGCTACAACGAGGGCGAGTATCCGGAGGACTACAGCTTTATACAGGCGCTCGTCACCGACAACAAGGCCCTGATGGAGAGCGACCCGGACTATATCAAGCAGCTGGAGAGCCTGCCGCCGAAGTTACGGGAGGCATGGCTGCACGGGAATTGGGACATCTTCGAGGGGCAGTTTTTTGAGGACTTCCGCACGGTGCCGGACATCAAGGCGGCGCATGAGCACGGATGCACACTCACGGCGGACGAGCTCAAGGCGGCGCGCAGATGGTGCCATGTGATAGCGCCTATCGACCTGAGCGCCGGGGAGGCGAGGCACTGGACCATATACCGCAGCTATGACTTCGGCTACGGGAAGCCCTTCTCCTGCGCGTGGTGGGCCGTGGACTATGACGGGATCCTATACCGGATCATGGAGCTGTACGGCTGCACCAAGACGCCGAATGAGGGCGTGCGCTGGACGCCTGACCAGCAGTTTCGGGAGATTGCCCGCGTCGAGGCGGAACACCCCTGGCTCAAGGGGAAGCGGATCGAGGGCGTGGCAGACCCGGCGATCTGGGACGCAAGCCGCGGCGAGAGCATCGCCGACACGGCCACACGCTACGGGCTGTACTTCATTCCCGGGGACCATGAGCGGATACCGGGATGGATGCAGTGCCATTACAGGCTACAGTTTGACGATGAGGGATATGCCCGCATGTATGTTTTCGAGAACTGCGCGGCCTTCATCCGGACCATTCCGCTACTCGTGTACGACGACCACCACCCGGAGGATCTGGACACCAGCCTGGAGGACCACGTAGCAGACGAGTGGAGATACATGTGCATGACGCAGCCGGTCAAGCCGATCCGCGCCGTGCCAAAGCGCGTGATTTTGAGCGACCCGCTGAATCAGTATACGAGACAATGAGAGGAGAAAGACGGATGGATGAGAGCATCATGACCACGGTGGACTTCCGGCAGCCGGTGGATGAGCAGAGACTGCTGGACTTTGACAAGATCCTGCGGCAGTACAAGGCCGGTAAGAAGAGGCTGGAGAGCCGCGTGGTGGCGGCAGAAAACTGGTGGAAGCTCCGCAACGAGGCGGAGGCGAGAAAACACAAGGGCATCGGCTGGGATGAGAGCTTCCGGGCAAAGTCTGCCTGGCTGCACAATGTCATCGTCTCCAAGCACGCCGACGCGATGGAGAACTACCCGGAGCCGCTGGTCCTGCCGCGAGAGCCGGACGACCGGCAGCAGGCAAAGCTTCTTTCCTCGGTGCTGCCGGTGGTATTGGAGCAGGCCAAATTTGAGAAGGTCTACGACGAAAACGCCTGGCAGAAGCTCAAGACCGGGACGGGCGTATACAAGATCACCTGGGACCCGGACAAGCTCAACGGCCTCGGCGACATCGACATCAAGCGCGTGGATCTGCTGTCGATCTTCTGGGAGCCGGGCGTAACCGATATCCAGAAGAGCCGCTATCTCTTTCACTGTGAGCTTTGGGACAATGAGGCACTGGAGAGCATGTACCCGCAGCTCGACGGCAAGCTCAAGGGCAACAAGCAGACGCTGACCCGCTTTGTGTATGACGATAGCGTGAGCACCGACGGCAAGAGCCTCGTGATCGACGTGTACTACAAGATCCGGCAGAACGGGCGGACGGTGCTGCATTACTGCAAGTACGTTAACGATGTGGTGCTGGCGAGCACGGAAAACGAGCAGGCGCAGATGGAGACGGAGCGCGCGCAGAAGACCGACGAGCTGGACCAGGTGGCGCAGGAGCTGTCCGCGCACGGCATCAACCCGGTGGAGGGCATCGGCGGCAGTATGCAGGATCTGATGCAGGAGCCGCAGCATGTGGGCCTATACGATCACGGGCTGTATCCCTTTGTGTTTGATCCGCTGTGGCCGATTGAGGGGAGCCCCTGCGGCTACGGCTATGTGGACATCAGCATGAACCCACAGATCCAGCTTGACCTTCTCGACACGGCCTTCCTTAGAAACGCCATGAACGGCGCAAATCCGCGCTATTTCCGCCGGGCGGGCAGCAGCATAAATGAAGATCAGTTCCGCGACGTGACGCAGCCCTTTGTTGATGTGTCCGGCTCGCTGGACGACACCGGCATCCGACCCATCGACTACAACGCCCTGGCGGGCAACTACCTGGGATTTTACCAGAACAAGGTTGCAGAGCTCCGAGAGACAAGCGGAAACACGGAGAGCAGCAACGGAGTCTCCACCTCCGGCGTGACGGCGGCCTCCGCCATCGCGGCCCTGCAGGAGGCCAGCGGAAAGACCAGCCGCGACGCGGTGCGTGCAAGCTACAGGGCCTTTCAGGACATCACGGAGATGCTCATAGAGCTGATCCGCCAGTTCTACGACATGCCGCGGCAGTTCCGCATTGTGGGCGAGAACGGGCAGATCGAGTTTGCCAGCATGGATAACTCCGGGATGCTGCCGCAGAGCCTCGGCATCGGCACAGAGCAGATCGGATACCGCCTGCCGGTGTTCGATGTCAAAATCAAGGTCCAGAAGCGCAACGCCTACACCAGAGCCAGCCAGAACGAGCTTGCGCTGCAGCTCTTTAACATGGGCTTTTTCAATCCGCAGGCGACGACACCGGCCTTGAGCTGCCTGGAGATGATGGACTTTGAGGGAAAGGACGAGGTGACGCAGCGGATCGCGCAGAACGGGACGCTATATGAGCAGCTCATGCAGATGACGCAGATCGCGGCGACGCTGGTGCAGCGCTACGAGCCGGAAAACATGGAGATGTTCGCCCAGATGGTGCCGGGGCTGGCGCCAGCGGGCGGCGTATCCCAGGAGGCAGCGCAGGCACCGAAACTCGGGGAGACCAGCGGTGAGAGCAATGTTACGCGAAAGGCCCGCGAGCAGGCCAGCAAGACGACGGAGGCGGCACGATGACGAGAGTGATCTATGAGCCTGAGAATTTTCGGCTTTGCATCTATGGGCACGCAGGAGCCGCAGAGCGCGGCAAAGACATCGTGTGTGCGGGAGCCTCAGCCCTGGGCTTTACGCTGCTGGCTGCCGCGCTGGAGCGCGAGGATTACCACGCTGCATACCACATGGACGAGGCGGAGGGGCTTCTGGATACCAGATGCGAGCCGGAAGAGGCCGCGCGGGGGGATTGCCGATACCTCTTTGAGATCATCGCCGGGGGATTTGAGATGATGGCGACGAGCTACGCCGATAATCTGACGTTTGAAAGGAGTGAATTCTGATGATCATTAGAAACGGACACTCGGGCAAGACGGACGAAAACGGTTATCTGATTGAGGACTACTACGATCCGCCGAAGCAGACAAACTCGCCGTGGATGGCGAGCACTTACAAATTCAACCCGAATCCGACTGTCGCGAAGGTCCCCAGCCTCTATGAGAAGTACGCCGCGAGCAATCCCCAGGCGGCAAAGCCCACCTATGCCGGGACCTATGACAAGCAGATGACGGATCTATACAACCGGATCGTCAACCGGGACCCATTTTCCTACGACGTGACAAAGGACCCGCTGTATCAGGGATACAAGGATCAGTACATTCAGGGCGGCAAGCTTGCCATGCGCGACACGATGGGGCAGGCGGCAGCTCTCACGGGCGGCTATGCCTCCACCTACGGCCAGCAGGTGGGACAGCAGGCGTATGACGCCTATCTCCAGAAACTCGGCGACGTGATCCCGACGCTGTACGGGATGGCCTACGACCAGTACAAGGACGCAGGGGATCAGCTTCTCAAGCAGTACGGGATGCTCGGAGACATGCGGGACCAGGAGTACGGGCGTTATCGGGACCAGCTCGGAGACTGGGAAAACGAGCGCAACTACCGGGCCGCGCTGGAGCAGGAGGACTACAACAGGCAGCAGGCGGCAGAGGATCGCGCCTACAACCGCGAGGTGGACGCCTACAACCGCTGGCTCAACGAGGACAAGCGCAACTACGACCGGCAGCAGGACTCCTACGCCAACCTCTACGCTATGATCAAGACCAGCGGCTATTACCCGAGTGATGCAGAGCTGCAGGCCGCCGGCATGAGCCGCGAGGCAGCCAATGCCATTGCGGCAGAGTATCAGCGCGGCGTGGACATGGACAACAAAAACATGGAGCTCAAGGAATGGAGCACCTACAACAGCGGAAGCGGCGGAGGCGGAGGCGGCGGATCTTCCGGCGGTACGCGCAGCGGCGGCAGGACCGTCTATGACCCGCACTTCGGTCAGTACGTAACGTACTATGATACACCAACGATACCGTCAAGCGGCGATTATGAGCGCTTTATCCGCGATACAATGCAGCAGGAGCTCGGATATATGCCGACGGCTGGGGAGGTCGGCTGGAGCGACACGGCAAAAATGCTTGATACTCTTGGCATACAGAAGCAAACACCGTATTCGGGCGTCGCGAAGGAGAGCGCAGAGGACAAAAAGAACAAGTTCAAAGACAAGCAGGTGCGCGACAGGCTTTAAGGAGGTCTGAGAGATGGCAATAGACACAAGCCTCTATGTACAGAAAAAAATACCATCATACGAAGAGTACACAAAACGCAGATTGGCCGGAGAGAGCCATGAGCAGATTGTCGAGCAAACGGTTACGGAACGGGAGGCGTATCACAAAAGCCTCCCGTATGATTACCTTACCGGCAAAGAGTGGAGGAGTTTTGTCCATGACGAGCAGCAGCGCCGGTATGAGGAGGCCGTAAACGAGGTCACGCACGGGCGCGGGAACCGGTCCTATCTGCGGGAGGATATGCTGTCCGGCAGCTACAGGAATCAGCAGGCAATGGAGGCAGAGGCAAAACGCGAGGCCGAGGCGAAGCGCGAGAATGCCGGGAAAAGCGCCTGGGAAAGCTTCATCGGCATGATCGGGACCGGCGCGGCGGCGCAGTATGCACCGGCAAGCCAGAAGGTAGATTTCCTGAAGCAGAACGAGGAATACGCCAAAAGCTACCAGCAGGCAAACAGGGACCTCAAGGCGACAAATAACTGGGCGGGGCGTGACGCGCTTGTCCGGGAGTACCGGGAGCTGCAGAACAGGATCAACACGGACGAGCGGAGGCTTGAGCGCGGCGGCCCCGGCGATGCTGCCCAGCTCCAGAAGAACAAGCAGCGCCTGGAGGAGATCCGCAGGGAGCTTGAGACGAAGGACAAGGCGGCCGGGAACGGCCCGCAGTCCTACAGCACGGCAGACAGGCTTGACAGCGTTGTTGGCGGTGCCGTGAAGAACATCGGCGGCAGCCTCACCAGCGCAGCGGTCACGGCGGCGGATGCCGTCAGCAGGGCGAGGGAGAACAGGAAGATCATGTCGGACTTCCTCAAAAACCCGGAGACGCCTGTGGACCCGCAGCAGTTTCGGGATGTGCAGAGCGCGGCATACCGGAGCGAGGAGAGCCAGCAGAAGTGGGACAGCGTATACCAGATGGCGCAGACGCTGAGCGACGACGCGGCGGCAGAGCTGGAGCGTGCAAAGGGCGGCCTCGGCTTTATCGGGCAGGCTGGTGTTGACATCGGCGAGAACATCATTGAGATGGGATTTGACGCGGCTGTCGGCGCCCTCACCGGCGGCAGTGCCCTTGTCCCCATGTTTGCCCGCGTCTTCGGCCAGGGGGCGCAGGAGGCTCGAAACGCAGGCGCTACGCTTGACCAGCAGATCGGCTATGGCCTCACGTCAGCCATGATCGAAGTGGCGACGGAAAAGATGTTCGACGGTGTGGCGCGGATCTACGGCGCGGGCGCTGCGGACGAGATCACAGAGCGCGTGATCGGCAGGCTTGCCCAGAGCGACACCGGGCGCAGTTTCCTGCGGCTGATTGCCAGTGGCGTCGGAGAGGGCGCCGAGGAAGTGGTCAGCGACCTCCTGTCCCCGCTGGCGGAAGCCATCTACAAGGACCAGAGCGTTGGGGAGCTTTACAGCGAGCTCAACCCGGCGGATGTTGTGTACAGCTTCTTCATTGGCGCGGCCATCGGTACGCTTGGCGGCGGCGCAAGCTATCTCAATGGGCAGAACGCGGCGAAAAACGCAGAGCTGCGGGACGTTGACGCTCAGAGAGCGGAGCAGCGGGCCATGCGGCAGGCAGGATACGGTAGCGTGAGCAATCAGGTGGACGCGGCGTGGGACGTTCTCTCCGGGCGCGTGACGCCTGAGCAGCAGCAGAGCCGCACCGTGCAGGCGCAGGAGACCATAGGGCTGACGCCGGAGCAGGCGCGCACCGTGGAGCAGTACCAGAACGCGCCGCAGGAGGTGCGGGAAAAGGCGGCGGCGAGCGCCAACACCGCGGCGCTGCTGACCTCTACGTTTACGGCCAGCGGGATCGAGCTGAACGAGACGGAGCAGGAGACATTGACGCGGCTTGCCCAGGAGGGCGAGGCGGGGACAAAGGACACCGTGCTCGGGATGCGGGACGCCTACCGGCTCGGGCAGCAGGGCAAGACGCTGGAGGAGACCACGCTTGCCGTGGAGGAGCGCGGGCTGACGCCGACGCAGATCTCCCGCGCGTGGGGCTTCGGCGCGAGCGTACAGACGGCGGAGAGCGGCACGGCGGATGTCAGCACCGAGGAGGGCAAGACGCGCCTACAGGCCGCGCTCGCGGCCCTGGGGCAGCATACGGAGGCAGCGGCGAAAGCCTACGAGGCGCGGCAGGACGTGGGGCGCTATGCGGCGGCCATGCAGAAAGCGGCATACCTCTACGCGGCAAACGGCGCGGATCTTGCCAAGATCGTGCAGGACGCGCGGGACGGGAAGACCGCCGATATCGTTGGCTACCTCACGGACGAGCAGGTGAAGCTTGCCCAGCAGATCGGCCAGGAGCAGCGGCAGCAGGTGCGCGAGGCGGAGAGAGCCATGAGCAAGAGCAGGGCGGCACTCCGGCAGCAGGCGGCGGCGATCACCGCCGGGCAGACCGTGACGGCGCAGGCCCTCGCGGAGACGGACACGGCCATTGATGTTGCCAACCGGGCAAGCCAGCGCGCCGTCAACGCCATCAACCAGACCGTGGAGCGGCTGGAGGCGATGGTAAAGGCCAATCCCAACGCCGAGAACACCGAGGCGTACCGGCAGGCCTATGACGAGGCCATGCAGAACAAAAAGAAGGTTGAAGACCTCCAGAAGACCGTGCGGGAGCTGCGGCGGCGGAAGGCGGAGATGGAGGGCAAGAAGACCATCAAGCGCAAGAAGGGCACGATCTCCTATGCCGGCGGCACGGTGGAGGGCAAGCACTACGACGGCGTGGACCCTGAAAAGCTCACCCGGCAGCAGAAAAAGGTCGCCGCAATGGTGGAGAGCCTTGCCGACGCCGTAAACCTGGACTATGTGTTCATCAGCGCAGAGCCCGGCATGGGCGGCGCTTACGTCAAGGGCGGCACGGTGTATGTGAACATCAACGCCGGCATGGGCGTGGACGGTTTCAGCCAGACAATGGCGGCGGCATCCCTCTCCCATGAGCTGACGCACTGGATGCAGGACTACGCGCCGGAGCAGTACCGCGAGCTCAAGGACTTCATCATCTCCGAGATCCTGAAAGCCGATCCACAAGAGCTGCGGCGCCTGGTGGAGCAGCAGCGACGCTGGGAGCAGGGGCGAAGCCTGAGCTATGAGAAGGCGCTTGACGAAGTGGTGGCCAACGCCTGCCAGACGATGCTGCTGGACAGCAAGGCAATCACCAAGCTCGCCCGCCAGAACATGAACCTTGCCGCAAGGATCGCGGACTACATTGAGGACTGGACGAACAAGATCAAGGAAGCCTTTGCCGAGGTGGACACCACGCAGGGCGCGATTTATGATTCCCTGCGCGCCGTGGAGGGCAGCCTTGAGCACATTCAGGAGCTGTGGGACAACGGCATCGAGGCGGCAGCAGCCAACTACAACGCGGAGAAGACCGTGCGGGCGGCAAGCGCCGAGGAAAGCTCGGCAGTTGAAAACGCCGCCCCGGAAAGCAAGACCAAAATGCAGTACATCGGGGAGTCTGCCGAGACAGCGGACAAGGACGCGCTTGCACTTGCACGGCAGCTTGACAAGCAGGGCGTGGACAATGAGGCTATCCGTCAGCAGACCGGGTGGTTCCGCGGCATGGACGGCAAGTGGCGGTATGAGATTCCGGGAAACCGGATGGAATATCACAGCGCCGGGGATGCGAGATTCCGGCAAGATCACCCGGAGTATTCCGAGTATATGGATCTTGTATATAAGATGCTTACCGGGGAATTGACCGAGGCCGAGGAAAAGCGCGTTGCAGAGCTTGATGAAATTTGGGGAAGAGAGATCGGCAGGCTGTCAGAAATTGTTCAGCGCGGAAACGCTACACTTGACATGATCCTGAAATATGATGAACTGTTTCAGGCATACCCGGAGTTACGGAAAGTGCGCGTAGCATTTGACAATCTTGCAGACGGCGCAAACGCCTATTACGAACGAAGCTCCAATAAAATAGTTCTGGACAATGAGCTGAAAAATGATGATTTCAGAGTAAAAAAGACCCTTGCACATGAAATTCAGCACGCGATTCAGGACATTGAAGGATTTACACCAGGCTCAAGCCCAGCGCAATGGGCAGGGAAACAGGCACATCTTGACCGCCAGATCAGAAATTATGAGGAATTTTTGCAAAACGCACGGGATAAAATCGGAGTGAAGGACTTTGTGCAAAAGAGCCTTGAAATGGTCAGAAACGGCGAAAGAACCATGACGGAGCATTGGAAGGCGCTTGGCGAGTTTGAAAATTCTTCCGAAGAGGCAGGCAAAATCCAGTATTTCGAAGAAGAGCTGAACCGGCTCAGGAATGAGCGTGCAAAGCTTGATGAAAGAAGCCAGACTGACCTTTATTACAATACAGCCGGGGAGATAGAGGCGCGTGACGCGGCTTTCAGGAGCACGTTTGTCAATGACAGCCAGTACAAGGGCATCAAGCCGAACCTCGGCGACGAGAACACTGTCTTTGCAGAAGAAGCACAGTTCCAGCGTTGGGATGATATTTCGACAACAACAAGCCCGGAAGGGATTATCCCCATCAACGATGTTACAGACAGTGAAAAGTTCAAGTATCTTGTGGGCGAGTTCAAAAAGAACGGTTACAACGGAAGGCCGATAGTTGCCATAGGGTCAGAGGGAGACGCAAGAGCAATTACAGGCTCACATCGCCTGTATGCAGCAAAAGAGGCTGGAATTGATATACCCGTTGTTTTCATCGAGTACGACCCGGATAATCCGCTGATCAGCGAACTTTCCGAAGCAGGAGATGAAGACAGAACGCGCACGGCAAAGGAACTTCTTGACGAGGGAACCATAAGCCAGGATGTTTATGACCTCATTGCAAGAGAAGACGAGCTCAACTGGGAGAATTACGATGTCCCGTATGACCAGCAGATCAGATATCAGCGCTGGGACAACACGGACGGGGACACGGCGGCGGAGGCGAACGGTCGGGAGCAGGCTTACGCCCAGATCGAGAGCGAAAACGCCGTGCTCAAGGAGACCGTGGCGGCGCTGCGGAAGCTGACCGACAAGCAGATCGGCACGATTGCCAAGCTCCAGAAGCGTTTGCAGATCACCAAGACGCCGGAGGTGCGCGAGAACGACGCAAAGCGGATGGCCGGGCGGCTTGTGCGCGAGTACGGCAGCCGGGCGGACCGGGAGCGGATCGCCGGGGAGCTCAAGGCCCTTGGAGACTACATCCTCCAGACCGACGCGGCACAGCTCAGTGAGGACGAGATCAAGAACCGGGCGCGGCAGATCGCGTCCGAGATCCTTGACGATGCGCGGGAGCAGTACGCCATCGAGGACGAGAACCTTGCCGGGATCGCCAAGAGCATCAAGGGCAAGAAGCTCACCATTGACCCGGCCTTCCTCGGAGAGCTGGACCAAGCGGGCGGCTTTGACGCCCTGAGAAAGCGCAACTTCGGCCTGTTCACCCTTGCAAAGGCCGACAGCCAGAGCATCGACCGGAGCGAATACACCAGTGTGAGCCAGTTCTACAGCGACCTGCAGAGCGAGTACGGCAAGGGATACTTCCCAGATCTCGCCAATGAGGGCGAGGAGCTGCTTGCCATCGCGGAAAACGCGCGGGCGGCGGCACCGATGGAGATCAATCCCTTTGAGCAGTACATGGGCGAGGCCGTGGAGCACCTGAGCAATCAGATCGCTATGGACGCCCTGGGCGGCGTGCTGCGGGAAGAAGCGCCCAAGTACGCAGACGTGGAGTACCGCAAGGAGAAGAGCCGGAATGCAGAGCTGAATGAGCACATCAAGAAGCTTGCGGAGGAGAACAAGATCACCAGGGAAGAGGCCGGCCGGCTGTGGAGCCAGGTGCAGGAGCTCGCAACGAAGCTTGACCATGCGGAAATGCAATATGCGGCTCTGCAAAAAGCGGCGGAGGACCGGATCTGGCAGGTGCGCGCCGAGGGGATTGCCAGACAGGTCGAAATCAAATCCCGCGAGCGCGAGAGGGCGGCAAAGAAGATCCAGAAGCTCAAGGAGCACTATGCCGAGATGCGGCAGAATGCGCGGGAGAGACGGGAGAACACCGGCACCCGGCGCAAGATCCGCCGGCTCATTGACCAGCTCAACAACCGGCTCAAGCACCCGACCGAGACAAAGCATGTGCCGCGCGAGCTGATGCAGATCACGCTGGACGTGCTGGAGATGATCGACCTTGACACGGGGCGCGGCAGCATAACGGTAGCTGATAAGATTGCAAAGATCCGCAGCCTGTATGAGAGCTACAAGACAAATCCGACGTATCAGATCGCGTATGACGACGTGACGGCGAACATGCTTGACCAGCTCTCCCAGACCATTCAGGGGACAAGGCTGCAGGACATGAACGAAAGCCAGCTCCGGGCCGTATATGAAGCGCTCAAGAGTTTGACCCATGTGATCGACACGTCGGTCAAGGTGAAGATCGGCAGCGAAGAGCGAGACGCTTTTGAGCTTTCCCGCGAGATGACGCGAGAGACGCGGGGCGTACCGAAAGCGCAACGCGGATGGCTGCGCGAGAAGCTGATCCCGGCGCACCTTCGGGCAGACGTGGCATTCCGGCGGTTTGCCGGATTCAAGAAAAATTCTGCCTGGGAGACGATGGCAAAGCTGCTCAACGATGGGCAACTCAAGGAAACGCGCCTGCGGATGGAGCTGAGCAGGCCATTTGAGAAGATCTTCAGCGACCAGAAAGCGCTTGCTGACTTCACCGGCGTCAATACTCTCGGCAAGCTTGACAAGAGCAAGCTTGTTGACATCGGGCTTAAGGACGCGGACGGCAACACCATCCTTGTCACGCATGACATCATGGTAGGCCTCTACATGGACCTGCTGAACGAGGACAACAGGCGTCACTTCATCAACGGCGGAAAGACCATTCCGAACCTTGAGGACTACTACGACGGGAACAGCGCATGGGGCGCAGGCGCGCAGCGCTCGGCCGGGATCGCGGAGAGACTGAGCGAGCTGAACCGCCAGTATGACGAGGCGCAGAGGACCTATAACGGGTCCTGGGCGGACGATCTCAAGGCGCAGATTGACGCGCTCAAGAGCGAGGGCGAGGAATACGCCGACAAGGTGCAGGCAGCAATTGAGGCGGCAATGACGGACTATGACCGGGCATGGGTGGATGCCTGCCAGCAGCTCATGGACGTGGACAGCAAGCGAGAGCTCAACCGGACAACGATGGACGTTTACGGGATCGAAAAGGCAAGCGTTCCGAACTACTGGCCGATCACCAGCGACCCGGACTTCCTGTCTAAACCGATGGAGACGGTCGTGCAGGACATGAGCCTTGAAAACGTGGGATTCATGAAAGAGCGTATCAAGGGCGCGAATCCGTCCCTTGCGCTTGGCACCGTGCAGACCGTGACGCGGCAGATCGACCGGGTATCCCACTACTGCGGGATGATGCCAGCGGTGCGAAGCTTCGGGAAGGTGTGGAACAAGACGGAGGCCGGATATGCCGACAGCATCAAAAAGGCGACGCGCGAGGTGTTCCAGAAGTCCGGCGTGGACTACGTGGAAAACCTGATCGCAGATCTGAACGGCGGGCGGCAGGCAAGCCGCGACGCGCTGGGCCTTTCGGCAGCGCTCGGCAAACTGCGCGGAAACCTGGCGCAGACAACGCTGACGCTGAATGTGCGCGTAGCACTGGCGCAGGCGGCGTCTTATCCGACGGCAGCGGCAGAACTCGGCTGGGGTCCGCTGGCAAAGGCGCTGGCAAGAGGCGGCAAGGACGGGCGGATCGTCAGCCGCGCAGACACGGAGCTGATTGCCAGATACTCCCCGCTGCTCTATCACCGTATGCAGGGCTATTCCAGCCCGGAGCTTGGCGACATCCAGAGCAGCAACAGGCTTTCAAGCCGGATCTGGCGAAAGGCGAGATGGGCGACCGGATGGATCCAGGCCGTTGACGGCGCTACCGTCGGGCGGCTCTGGTACGCGGCGGAATACTGGGTGCAGGAGAACAAGCCAACGCTCCAGAAGGGAACAGACGCCTATTACGAGGCTGTGGCGGAGAAGTTCAACGCAGTAGTCGAGAAGACGCAGCCGAACTACACGACGATGCAGCGGGCGGCAATCCTGCGAGACCCGGACAACCTTGTAAAGACCTTTACCATGTTCATGACACAGCGGCTCCAAAACTACAATATCCTTTATGACGCAACTGCAAGCTATCAGAAGGCACGGGCGGACCTTGCAAACGGGCAGAACGGTGTCACAGAGGACGACGTAAAGGAAGCGCGGCAGAACATGGCGCGGGCCGTGACAAGCCAGCTTGCGCAGGCGGCGGTGTACGTGGGATTCAAGTTACTCGCGGACGCGCTGCTGCACAACATGAAGAAGTACCGCGACAAGGATACCGGGGACTTCACGCCGGAGTCCGTGAGCCTTGCGGTGCTGGACGCCTATCTTGACGCCTGGATGGGCATCAACATCTTCGGCAGCGAGCTTTACGGCATCGTGAAGGCTGCAACAGGTGTGTCAAAGTGGTACGGGCTCTCCGTCAGCGGTGTTGACTCCGTAAATGACCTGATCGAAAACATGTTAGGCCTTATACAAGCGGACTGGAGCAGCGAAGAGGGCCGCAAGAAGGCATACGCAAAGCTTTTGAAGGCTGGGGAGAGCCTTGCACAGGCAATGGGAATCCCGCTGACCAACGGCATCAAGCTCGGGCAGGCTGTATATTACCGGATCGTGGACATGGCGGACGGCAACCCGTTTGGATTTGATGCCGGATATGAGCGCACGAAGAAGCAGGCGCAGGCAAAGGCAGCCGTTGACGCGGGGGTTCCGAAGGGCCTGTACATTGACACGATCAAGGAAGCGAACACGAACGGCGGCACTCTTGCCCAGGACGAGCTTGGCACATATCTCCGGGAAGCACTGCCCGCCGGGAAGCTCACCGAGGATCAGGCAGACATCATCTGGAGCGTCCAGGGATGGAGCACGGACCGCGCCGGATGGAACGCAAAGGCCGAGAAGAAGGAGGCAAAGGCGCAGTGGCAGGACGTGCTTGACGCGGCGGATGCTGCCGGGGACAGCAACGGATCATTGAAGCAGGAGGAGCTTGCATCCTATCTGACGAGCGAGATCAGCGCCGGGCGGCTCACCGAGGCCGAGGCGGAGGAAGCCTGGAAGGCGGCCGGGCCGACGTGGAAGAAGAGCTACGCCGAGTACGTGAGGGGCAAATAAGGCCCGCAAAAAAATCTTTTAAGGGTTGGTGTAATTTGCACCAGCCCTTTTTTATTATGGGGGCAGACATAAAAGGTTCGTCCCCTTAACCGGACGTGAAAGGAGTTAGTTTATGTCAAAAAGCAGAGTTTTTCCCTTTATTTTCTGCCTGCAGTATTTCGCGGACGGCGGCGCTTCCGGAGGCGACGGCGGCGAGGGTGCAGGAGCAGCAGCGGGCGAGAATGCCGCCGACGCCGGGCGGGACAATCTGGAGACGCTGGGGGTTCCCCGTGAGTACGCGGAGAGACACCGGCAGCGCATGGAGAAGCGGAAGGGCAAGCAGCCCACCGCACAGGCACCGGCAGCAGCACCCGCGCAGGCGGGAGCGCAGGCCGCGGAGGAAGCGCCGAAGGGCGTGAGCTGGGACGAGTTCTTCAGCGATCAGGGCAACAAGGACAGACTCCAGCAGATGATGGCGGAGCGCGGGAAGAGCGCGACGGAGGCCAAGCAGGCAGCGAACGCACAGCTTGAGAAGCTGGGGCCGG
>Ga0247611_10002596_pt1 | contig 28612 bp, 27 predicted proteins | sample 177DNAGHGhighgp2_FD_192422 | JGI IMG/M metagenome (GOLD analysis project Ga0247611, IMG submission 192422) | Sheep rumen microbial communities from Palmerston North, Manawatu-Wanganui, New Zealand - 1770 DNA GHGhigh gp2 | ecosystem: Host-associated > Mammals > Digestive system > Stomach > Rumen... | reverse complement strand
ATATGCAGCAAAGACTTCCTTCAACTCTGACATCGTACGGGCTCCCTTCAAAAACAAACAAACGTTCTATCAATATAATAGAACCAGAACGAATGTTTGTCAACTGCGAAATTGAAAATAGCCTTCGGGATTTAGCGATTCAGCCATTCTTTTAGTCGAATAAACACTTCTTCCTTATCTACAGGGGATATATCCCCACTCTTATTCAACGCATAATGATGGCCAAACTCGCTGTCAGTATAAGTGCTCCCGTTAAGTATTACGGGCTTATCATATCTCGGTCTTACGTGAATATGCAGATGAGGATCAGGAGCTGCCTCCTTATAGAAATCATTCATCAGGCAACTCCAATTAAATAGCGTTGCTCCTAAAACAGCCTTTAAACATGTCTCCACTTTACAAACCAGATTGCGAAGTTCTTCCCATTCATCATCTGTCATCTCAGACATTGAATTGCAATGACGCTTTAATACCAAAATGCATCGCCCAATATAATCCTGTTCATCTGAAAGGAAAACAGACCATAATCTACCCTCGTACACCTGGAACTGTTTGTCTTTTTCAGATAGGCTGCACCAATCACAACTTTCCATTCTTTTCCCCATTCATATTACTGATAATCTTACATACCATTATACGATATGGAAACGCGAAGCCAATTTACCGGTCTTTTTCGTCTTTTCGACGCCATTATAAGACATGCAGAATTTTAAGCTGTATAGTGCGGCGAATGATATATCAGTCAGATAATTATTTCCCGACAACATTCTTATCAGGATCACTGTTACAGATATGATCCCTGCAAGCACAATCAAATGCTTCTCAAACTTCTTTAGTGCAGGAAACACAAGCGAATACGATGGAAATATGATTATAAACAGGACTGCGTATAAAGCATGACTGCTGACAAAGGAGCCTTGGTGTGCGGATATGAGATCTGACAATGACATCAGGAGCCTGCTGCCTTTAGGAAGGCTGTACCAAGGCATATATCCTTCCAAGTTTCCTTCTGCTATGAGCAATGAATAGGACTGACGATCGATCATGCAGTTCAGATAGTGTGCAATCAAGAAGCCTATAGTAAAGACTAATATAAGTCTGATCAGTATTTTTATCTTATCAGCATCATATCTGTTGCCGTTTATAAAGAATCCGAACAAAAAGACAGTGATGCAGAATATAGAGCCGACGATGAAGCTGCCCCACAAAGTGCCTGCCAGATCAGAATAACGCCCCGCAATCAAAGGATCATTCAGTATCTTAGCACCGCCCAAAGTCGCAGTCGAACAGAAAAGATAAGAAAAGATCAGACCTATGATCACTCTGCGCGAAATCCGGTTGTACCTTACCCACAACTGCCTGAATAGGACTCCCAAGAATAAAATGCATGACTCAAAAAAGATAATGACTGTAGAAAAGCTGATTACCTTTGCAGGGAGAGAATCTCCCAAACAGAGCGCCTTCGATACAGGAAGATCAAAGAAACTTCCAGCTATTGCACCGATTACACATAATACGATCAGGATCAGATAAAGCCCTGTCCGTGAAGTCTTTTTCATATGCCTCCCCAATTATTGAACGTGTTTAATTTATGATAACAATTGAAGGCTGCTTTTTCAAACTATTAGAATAGATTAATGGAATCGTTGGATCATTTAATTCCTGATTTTCTGTACTAAGGGACCACTACCTCACAGGTCCATTCTGAACGTCCAGTTTCCAATAGATTTTGCATTGCATTCAAGCGTTTCTTCTTTTACAAGCTTGAACCCGTTATCAATATAGAAAGCCACGTTATTTTTAGAATTGGTGGTAACGGTGATCAGATTTCCACCATTGGATCTTACCAAAGGGATAAGAAAAACCTGTATCGCGCACGATCCGATGCCCCGTTTCTGATATCCCGGATCAACTGCCAAGAAATACAAATGCCAACGGGGTTCAGGGATGCTTCTTACAACGATTTCCGTTTTATCTGACATTTCCATAAACCTAAGCGTATCTCTAAGCCCGATCCTCGCTATGATACCCGCCATTCCGCTTACAGCATAATCCCAAAACCCAACCGGTTTGTCTGATGGTTTCTCAACGATTACGATAGCTTTAACCTTTCCGTCCGCAATACCCATATAGCAGTCATCTTTGCGGACAGTAGCTCTGAATATCCCATTCATCAGATGTTCATAAAAACTGTGCAGCTCAGTCTCTGACTTGAACCGGTCTTCGAAAACTCCCCAAAAAAGAGGATAGTTAACAAATGATTCCGTGAAGACCTTTAACACCTCGTCTTCATACGATCTGTCATAACGCTTATACTCGATCATAATATCATTTCCCCCCCTTCTTCCTGAGTCTCATCAGATATCTATCCATACGGAAATCACTCATCTTCAAAGGGAATTTGCCGCTTGAGATCCATACAATGACCAGATTCAGGATAAATGCCGCAAACTCTCCAACAGCTCCTCCCATACAAAAGCCGGCAACACCAAAGATCTCTCCGAGAAGGATCTTGGCTCCAAGCGGAAATAACAATGCTTCTGACAAAAACAGAACATGAGCCTGAATATAGGCACCGATGATCTTGTAATAGCAGACCAGTTCCGAATTAAGCAGATAGAATACGAATCCAAGAGCACAGGATACGGTAAGCAAAACAGCACTCCCGGCAGCTGCAGGATCGTTATCTGTAAGGAACAGGGCTGTTGCGGGTCTTGCTGTAACGATAAGAAAAGCTGCTGTCACAACGGCACCTGTTAGGGCTCCTAATGTCAGTTTCTTTGCTTCCTTATCTAAGATCTCCTCTGCTTTTCTGATACTTGTTTCCGACGATGCGGCTTTATGCTTTCCGACGCATGTTCCCAGACAGGCGGTCACAAGGAAAGAAAAGCCTACGCAGATGATCTCCGGCAGATTATCTATTGCCTCAAATACCCCCAGACCGGCTATGACCGATTCTGAGAAGCGGCGAAGGATATAGAGATTTTCAACAAGATACAATACTGACACAAATGCGTATTCCATAAAATCAGGAAGTCCCGTAAAGAATGATTCTCTTATATCGGAAATCCGGAGACTTATGGCCGTAAAAGCTGCCTTTGAGCTCTTTCTGCGGATGATGAAACATGAAATAACGATATAAATATCCGCTGCCATAATGCTGACCAGATTAACCAAAATATATCCCGTCATTGACGGCCCTGTTGCAGTCACAAAACCGCATCCCGCAAACATCAGAGTATAAAGGATAATGTTAATGATCAGGAGCTGAACCTTTTCTTCAAAGAAAAAAAGACAGCAGGCAATACTGAAAATGCTCTGAGGCACAAAGCATAAAAGGAACATAGAATAACACTCACGGCTGAGTATCGCGAGAGTGTTGCTTCCGTCATTAGCTCCCAACAGATCAAGTATCGGAACCTTGAATATGGCAAACACCAATGTCAGTACAGCCGTTGCGACCAGCAGCCATGTATATCCCGCATTTCTGTGACGCTCAAAAGCTTCGTGGTCATTTGAGCCATAATCCTTTGCACAGACAGCCTGTATACCATTATATCCCAGGGCAACAAAGGCAGAAACGACCATGACACACGGCATGACCAGCTCATATGCAGCAATGCCTTCAGAACCAAGATTCCGGCTAACATAAAAGATGTTGATCAGATTCTTGACCACCAGATCCATCTCAGCGATGAGTGCAATTATAGGCGTTATTATCTGTTTCTTACTCATAATGACTTGTCTGACGCAAATTTCAGTCTTCGTTCTTATAGAAACGTATCATATTACGGTTATATCCTGTTGTGGTCTGATAAGCCTTTTCTTTATGTGATTCCATAAGTCCGCTCAGGATAAAGCTGCTCAAGCCGTCGATCTTAATATCAGGATCGGTAATGTCAAAGACTTTACCTGCGTCACGTTCGACCAAAAGAACGGATGTTTTCTCGAACATCAACGAGATCTCCACTAACACAGCATGCTTGTTGTCTTTGTTTTTCTCGATGATAGTCCGTCCGATCTCTTCAACAAAAAGCGCTGCCTTCATAGATTGTTTCTTGGAGTATTCATGTTCGAGCATGATCTTCTGCACCTGTTCGGAGAGTTCAGAACACTTATCAAGTGAGAGGATGTTTTCAAGCACAGTGATATCCGTGTGCTTCGGTATGAGCAGATCAGGGAATTGTGCTTTACCGTAATGCCGGCGGATAAAGATCATTGCGATTATCAGAGCCACAACCGGAGCTACAGCAAAAGCTGCCCACATTCCGTTCTTTCCGAGAACAAGTGAACCCAATACAGGGAGCACGGAGTATAATATCCCGTCTTTAAGGAATGTAATACCCACAGCCAGCCCGACACGGTCAACAAGCATATAGTATGATGTCATCAGCGATATCATGCTGCAAAATATCAATCCGAGTGAGACTATCCTTACAGCCAGTATGGTCGGTTCGAGTGCGTTGCCGCCTCTAATGCCGAACAGTCCGCAAAACTGTTTGGCAAATATCAGTATCAGGATGTTAGCAATACCGCCTTCCACTGCTGCTGCAGCCTTGGCAGCATTCATAAGACGTTTGATCATGACATTGTTATCCTCGCCCAGATATGTCCCGAGCAGAGGCTGAACGGCAAGTCCGACACCGTCCATAACGACACCGAATTCAAGAAGACTGATAACCACAGCCAGAGAGATAAGGCCGTTTTCGCCGTAGCGTCCGAAGACATGTGCTATCAGAACATAGTCAGCTATGGCCCAGCAGATATAGATAACCGCATCGACAGCACTAAATCTTACGGCCTGCATAATGTCTTTTACCGACAGATGCCATGTAAAGTGAAGAGTATTACACTTGCGCATAAAGTGGACAAGTGCAGGTATAAGTCCGAGACCGTTTCCGGTAATAGTACCGAGGATTATTCCCTGCATTCCCAAAGGTCTTACAAGGATTATCGATACCGCTATGTTTCCGATGATCTGAAGAACATATGATATGTTGGTACAGGTCTCATCTCCGTCTGTGTATACCATCTGGCCAATGTATGAATTTAAGATCGTAAACACGGCACAAAGCGGTGTCCATTTATAGTAATCCGAAGCGAGAATGTAAATATCTCCGGTAACACCGTTAACTGAAAAATACAGTTCCTTTCCCAGGAGCAGCATAACTGCGCAAAATAAAGAAACAGCCACGGAAAGGATCAATCCCTGTCCGTAAAGCTCATCAGCGTGTTTCTTGTTCATGGCACCTATGGCCCTGCTGTACAGGATTCCGGTACCGATCGTTATAATGTTGGCAAAAAAGGTGGTTATTCCCGTGACCGGTGTTATGGCATTTATGGCAGCGACACCGGTCTCGCCGATAAACATACCCGCAATGATACTGTCGCAAAGAAGCATCAGATAGATTATTGCCATCGTAAAAGTACCGGATAGCAGCATCGATCTGAACTTATTCTCACAAAAACCGTTTTTCACCATGTTTCAAATGCTCCTCCGTTCATCATACTGTATATCTTTCACGGAGCTGTTCCATGTCCGGTTCTGTGAGTCCGAGTTCATCCGTCAGATATCCGCACACGCAGCCATATTTGTTTTCCAAAGTATCAATCGCATGTGTCATATAGCGCTCGAAAACACCACCGGAGGCGAACTGCAGCGCCTCAATCTTCTCAGGAGGCATGCCTAATGATTCGCAGTCCTTACGGATCTTCCCGAGCTTCTCTTCCTTGCCTGAATTTGACATAAGATAATCTTCAATGATGGTCTGTTTGTCAGTACCTAATACACTAAGCAGAAGCATCGTGGCAAGACCTGCCCGGTCTTTGCCGTCAACGCAGTGCCAGAGAACCGCGCCTCTGCCGGGATCTGTTCTGAGCAGTATCCGGAAAAACTCCGCATATGCCTTCTTTCCCCTGTCTCCAAGGAGGAACATGACATACATATCCGGGCTCAGAAGGCCGCTCTCATACGCCATGTCGATCATGGCTCTCTGATCCGCATTTCCTGACATAAACTGCTTTGCCAGCTTAAGATCCTTAACCATGGAAAGATAGTCTTCCATCTCGACGACCGGCAATCTTATGTACCCGGCACCCGGGATCTCTTTGTCGGGAGCACCGTCACGCACACCGCTCATGCGGAAGTCGGCAACAGTCTGAACACGATATTCAGTACTAAGGATGTCTATTGCTCCGGGTTCGGCTTTATTAAGAACACCGCTCCTTATGAGAACACCGCTCCTGACGGTTCTGTTCCCAGCGGGATAACCTCCGAGCTCTCTTGCGTTCAATACGCCGGGAAGATTGATCGTGTTGGCTTTCATTTTCGATCTCCTGAAGCGGTTACAGTTCGGGGATCGGATGAAGGGTATCGATCACCTTGAACATTGCCTTCTTTTTCGAAGCAGAAAGCGGCTTACGGAGAATACCGGGAACCGACGGCGAAGTTGCCAGTCCTCTGATAAGCTTGATCATCGAGTAGCCTTCGAGGATCCGGTTGATCTCTGCAATCTCCTTCGGATCATTAGTATTGAAATACTTCCTGATAACGATATCCCAAATGCGCAAGAATTGTTCTTTGGTAATTCCCATGCTCGTCGACTTCCAATTCGTCTTGGCAGCAGTGACATAGACAAGATACATCGACGACAGATCGAGAACGGGATGGCCGAGGCCTGAATCTTCAACATCAATAAGGACGATCTCTCCGTTTTGCATCATCAGATTGCCGGGATGGAAATCCTGATGGATAAACGTATTTCTGTAAGGGATTTGATCGACGATCCTATAAAGGTGCTCAACTTGTGCATCCGTGTAGAAACCCGCTTTGTAAGTCGCCTGTATATCAGCCTTGCACCGTTCTCTTGAATCAGTGAGCGTTCCCGGTTCAAATTCAGTATGGTGAAGACCTCTCAATGTATCTGCGATCAGGCCTGCATACATATCCAGTCTGTCAGGATTAGCCGCGATCTCCTGTGCCAGGGACCTGGCATTGATCATCTCGTAGACAACGCCGTAGTTCTCCCCGACCTTGACCATATCAAAAGCGATCGTCGTCGGGACACCGTGAACAAAAGCTTTCTTTGTCACTTCCCTGTTCTGATCGATCTTTTCCATACTGTTGCGCTTGCCGAAATAGACCTTAACTATGGTCTCAGGATCCAGCTTATAAACAATGCCGTTCCCGCCTTTGCCGAGCACTTCGCAGCCTTCTATCGAGATTTCGCGCATGGGTCTGTCAGTCATGAATATATCCTCCGATCCAGGTGCTTATAACCGTTTTATTTATCAACAGGTCCCTTATATTCCAGACAAAGCATGGTAAGATCATCAAACTGCGGCGCATTCTGTACGAATCCGTCAACCGCATGCCTCATATTTCCGAGAAGTTCCTTGGCGGTATCTTTGGAGTTAATGTTCAATGCTCTTACCATTCGCTCAACACCGAACAGTTCCTCGTCATGGTTCGTTGCTTCAGGAACTCCGTCTGTATATACGAATATCTTGGAACCGGGTTCAAGCTGAACCTCATATTCCCTATATTTCGCGCCTTCCATTCCTCCGACTACGAGACCGTGCTTATCCTTAAAGAGCGAGAACGTGCCGTCAGGCGACATTATTGCCGGATATTCATGGCCTGCATTTGCAGCGATGACCTTACCGGTCGATATCTCGAGGATGCCAAGCCATACCGTTACAAACATATTGTTCTCATTGTTGCTGCAGATAGTATTATTCGTGTCCTCAAGTATCTGCGCAGGGGATTTGCCCGACTTGGCATTGTTGGCAAGGATGATCTTCGATGCCATCATGAAGAGTGCGGCAGGAACGCCTTTGCCGGAAACATCTGCTATAACCATACACAGATGGTCATCATCTATAAGGAAGAAGTCATAGAAGTCTCCTCCGACTTCCTTGGCAGGATTCATCGATGCGTATATCTCGAATTCTTTCCTCTCGGGGAATGCCGGGAAAAGATTCGGAAGCATGCTGTTCTGGATGTTCGATGCCATATCGAGTTCTGCTCCGATCCTTGCACTGCTCTCGGTAAGTTCCTTCTGCTTCTGCATGACATCCTGGCAATGTCCGACGAGCTTGACTGCCGATACGGCAATAATGACATATTGCATTAACTTGACGAAATAATTGGATATCATCGTGTTCCGGATCATCAGCATCCCGTCATACGGAATGTCCCTTACAGCATCATCAAGCCACATCTTATCATTTGCAACTATTGTTGTTCCGGGCTCATATTGGACAAAATTCAGGTCGAGCATGCCGTGATTAGCGCCGTAAAGATAAGCTATGAAGAACACCACGATCGATAACACAGCTATAAACATCGTATATCTCTTGCTGAAATACCTTATCGAAATGATGATGGGGATCGCGATAAGTAATGCCACATTGTAAGTAAGTGCAGAGGTCGTACCGGCATATACGAGAGTAAGCGTTCCCATCAGCAGATATTTGATCCATTTCTTCTCATACTTAAAGTACCGGCTGATACCACTCGCAATGCCCATGATAACAATGTTGAAGATCATGAGAGCCCTGAAATGAACACGTATATAGAAGAACCCGCTCTCGAACAACAACCAGGTCAGAACGACAACCAAGATCGTAACGTTTAAGATCAGCGTCAGCATGCGGTTCGCTTTGGTCTCGTTCTCTCTAAAGACTCTTTCAGTGTTGGCAGATACACCCTCTTTGCTCATAAACGCCTCCCTGGCACTTGAAAATCTGAATAGATCTATATACAGTCTGTGTTCTTCCTGAAAACAGTAAGCGCTATGTTTATAGTACTATCATTCTGTTTTCAGATTATTGTGTAAGTGTAAACCGATAGAAAAATCTTATTGATTCAGCTCTCTGAAATTCGAGGCATTGGTCTTATAAAGCTTCTTGAATACTTTATAGTTGCGTTCATACACATCTTTATTCTTAGGATCCGGAACATAGATATGGTCAGCTTTAACGATCTTTTTCGCAAGTTCCAATACATCAACACCGTTTATGCCTGCAGCTACAACAAGAGCCGTCCCTATCGCGCCCACTTCCTGAGTATTTTTTACTGTCTCAATCTTTCTGCCCGTAACATCTGCCAGGATCTGGCAGGTAACGTCAGACAGAGCTCCGCCTCCGACAAATCTAATTGTCTCAGATGTCTTTTCCTTTCTCTCCTGAGATTCGAGAAGCCACCGCAGATGATAACAGATCCCTTCAAGCACTGCCCGGAGCATATCTCTTTTGCCGTTCTCTATCTTAATGTTGAAGAACATTCCGGCAGCATTTGAATCCTCAAACGGACTGCGGTTGCCGTGCATCCAGGGAGTAAAGATCACTCCGTTTGCTCCTGGCGGAACTTTGCTTATTTCATCAGAAAGATAGTCATACAGGCTTGTATATTTACTTTCCACATCATCAGTGACTTTTTTCTTATCCAGATAGATCCCCACCTCGTCCAATGCCAGATGATTCATTACCCAGTCAAAGCATTTTCCGGCAGTCTCTAATTCCGCATAGTAATTGAAATAACCGTGTTTGGCCGACAGTACACCGGTGATCCTCGAATTGACATCTACCGTCTGATGATCGAGAAATGTCGAGACCCATCCGGATGTTCCAACATAAATATGTGTATCACCGGGACTGGTGCATCCTGCACCTATATTGACAAAAGTAGTGTCTCCTCCTCCTCCGTAGACCGGGATCCCTTCTACGAGCCCCAGCTCCTTTGCGGCTTTCTGCGTCAGACCTCCGACAAGATCCGTACTGTCAATGATCTCCGGCATGTGTCCGGGATCAACCTTATACATTTTGAGAAGCCCCTTGTTCCAGCCTTCCTTGCCTTTTCGGGTATCATAAAGAAATGTTGCGAAGGCTGAATCGGCAGTCCTAATTATCCTGCCGGTACATCGGGCTGCAAGATAATCGCTGATGTCAAGCCATTTATAGATCTTCTTATAGTTTTCGGGCTCGTTATTCTCTACCCACTTATATTTCCAGACAGGGTCTTTTGCACTGGTAGAGCCTGCATAATTAACTATAAGATTCCTGACCAGTTTGAATAAACTGCAGCCGGACACCTTGATCATTCCGCTCCCCATGCATTCCTTAAATTCTTTGATGCCCTTCTGATCCAGATAGTTCATTGGTCGCCTGACCGCTTTTGCATCCTTGTCGACAAGAACAGTTCCCTGCATTTGAGCACAAAAAGCCAGTCCGCGGATCTCCTCAGGTCTGACATTTGATCTGTCGAACAGGTCTCTGGTAGTTGAACAAAGTGCTGCCCACCACTCTTCGGTGTCCTGTTCGGCACCGCCGTCATCGGAGATATAAAGTCCGTATGAACCGGTGGAACTTGCAATCAAACGGATCTCCGAACCTATATCAAACAGGCAGGTCTTTACGCTGCCGGTGCCGAAGTCATAAATGATGATATGCATTATTCATCACCGTCTTTCAGGTGAATGTTCCACCCGGTATTTATCTTTTTCCTGACTTTCTTCATGGTTTCCGGATCAAGCTCAGGCCAATCATTAACTTTCGTTGCCTTGTCGGTGATCAGATGTGCTTTCTCCGCACACATGGCAATAGGCGTATCTGCAAGCGAATCGGAGTAGAAATTATCGATTACCGGGAATCCGTGATCGATAATGTACTTCGCCTTTTCCTTGGCATACATAAGATTGTTTACAAAAACACCAAGCTCGCGGTCATACTCCGTAGCTATATAATTCACGCCCAGCCTTTTTGCTATAGGACCGATAATGCATGAAGGTGAAGCACTGATTATCAGGTCATCGGGCTTCTTCTGGGCCAGATACCAGGAAGAAATCCTCTTCTCATATTTATCCCAGTATTTCTCTATCTGAACATCAAAATCGTCTACCATTGTCAAGTAACTGAACATCTTACGCTGTAAAAGATGATTCGGTATCCTGCCCCTTTTGTATAGGATCAGATGCCTGATCACCATGGGAAGATATGTAAAACAAAGCTTGGGATGGCGTCTTATGCACCACAGTGCAAAGCCTATGGAGCAATCGGAATAAAAGATGGTTCCGTCAAAATCATACACATTCATATGACTGCCCCGTCGCTTTCTTTCCTTGCAAAACGAATCATATTCCGGTTATATCCCATAGTCACAAGATATGCCTTTTCCTGATGTGCCTGATAGTTCCTTTTGCTGTCTATTTATCTTACTATTGTATCATCCCGACAAAGTTGAATTTACCATCTTTTTTCAAATGCAATTCTTGTATCAACACAAAAACCTGCTATCTCCTTCTTTATTCTCAAATATTTGTTTTTGATTCATTTACAGTGCGTTAACCGATATATCCTTATAATATACTTATACGAATATATGAAAGGAGCCTTTTACTATGGAAGACGGGAAATCCTGTAAACTCTTAACTTTAGATGAAATAGAAAATGTTGCCGGAGGCACGGGAAAACTGGAGGAGTTGATTACGCGCATAAAAGCGGACGGACATGCTCGAGAACTGAGAGAATTGCTTCAAACGCAAGGAAAGCCAGCCGCAGCTGCGAAATGCTGTGAATACTACCCACAACTTTGTGGATTTGCTGGCGCTGCCGTAACTATGCTGTGATAGCATAAGAGAGTATTCCTATTATAGGCTTTGATAAGAATTAGAAAGAATATAACCGGCATTTCTGCCGGTCATCCCTTCCAGGCATTAATGTCGTTTCTGCAATCATCCGTCATTGACCTTTTGTCAAGTAACAGTTGCGTTAATTGCCTCGTCCGGATCTTCTGAAGTATTTGAATCTGTATGTTCCGGTAACTTGAATTCAACGCTATTGTTCATTCTTGACCGGCCGCCTTTGTGCTTTGTTGCGAGTTAATCTGTTTGTGAGCTGTACCGCCAGGATCGACATAGGTATCAGGATGATTCCAACCACATAGATCGCGGGATAGGTAAGCGTGATCCCTAATAAAGCCACAAATATACTCTCGAAAAATCCGAGGATGCACCATTGCGCAATGTATATCTTGTTTAAGTTGGTGCTCATCAACGTGAAGAGACGGATCAGCTTATTGTCTTGGGGAAGATATCTTGCAAGGCAGAGCAATGTCAGATCGATTGACAGATATCCGATGCTCTCAGAGAGTGATGTCGCATAATACCACCGTTCTTTGCTCATAAAGAATTCGCCGAACCTGAATGTCAGAATAAGATATGCGACAAGGATAACGAACGAGATGGTCAGGACATAGCGATAGAATTTTCGAGGATCTTTGGCTTTCTCGGCGGCACTGCCGAACCATATTCCGAAAGCGACAAAAATATACCAGTTAAAGAATGCGAAGCACGACCACGTCTTATCGGTCACGAGCATGAATCCGACAATATAATTAAATGCTTCTTTGCCGGTAATACTGAACGCCAGTAAACCGCCCAAGATCGAGAGGGCTATACCGACAATAAGGATAGGGATCTCCTTAAGGCGCAAGGACTTGAGGATACCCGTAAAGATCAGCGCAAGTCCCGCGAAATGCAGGATATCCTGACAAAGGAATGAATAGAGCGCAAGATCCAGCAGCTCCCTCATGACGAGTGAGCCCAAGAGCACATATACCGTATAACGGAAAAAGTTAAGGACATAAGCCATGATGAAGATCTTGATGCCGCGCTTGATATAATCGGACGGCTTATAATTGCGGGTCAGGTTTGTTGCATAACCCATCGCGAACATAAAGGCATGTGCGACAAAAAGGTAGGACCCTAATACAACATCGCCGAACCAAAAACCGAATTCGGATTCGTAGCCGTCGTGATACTCGCCAAGCCTTATTACAGCGTGACATATTATCATGAATATGATCGCGCAAGCCTTCAATACATCGAGTTCAACGTGTCGCAAAGGCTTAAGTGCAGCCTGACTTATATGGTTCTCCATATTTCCGTTCTCGTAATTTTGGTCTATGTTCCCATTATACGTATGTACAAAGAAAAAGAAACAATGACAATTTTTATCGAGCATTCAGTAAAGGTCCTTGGTATATGAAGTCAGATTGTATGATTACGCATCTTATCGATGTAGTTATATTCGGTATCACCTTCGCAGAAGACGGCGTACCGTTTCTTAAGTACCCGTTCTCTTCTACTCAAAAGCCGTACCTCCCAGGATTCCCTTCATATAGAACTCGTACACCTTTGTCGTCTCATACCGGACATCAGGGAAGTCCGCGAGGGAATAAAGTTCGGATGTAAGATTGTCTTTGCTCTTGGTCACGAAATAGATCTGTTCCTTCATATAAGTCTTAAGATTAAGGTGAAGAACATTGTGCGTAGAGAACACGAACTGTCCGCGATGCTCCGCACCATTTATGAATGCAACAACGCGGTCGGAAAGGATGGGGTTCAGTACACGATCCATCTCGTCGGCGAACACTACGCGATTCTCATAGACAACTCTGAATATCTGGACTGCCCAAGCAAAGAACTCTCTGACACCTGTTGAATCCTGTTGAAGTTCTCTTTTGATCACATTACCATCGGAATCCTTCCTGATGATCAATGACTTGCCATAAGGTTTGTCCTTATCCACTTCGATCCCGCAAATGCTGTAGTCAACCATACGGAAGATCTCCATGAAACGGGGATCATTCAATACTTTGATATCCTCGTCTTTTCCGGCAGGGTTGCTGTCCTGATCTTCAGGAACAGCGCCGGGGAGGAGAATGTTTTTAAACCATTCGACGGTCTCGATTGCTTCACGGTTTCCAAGCAAAGCCAGTTTGCTTACGAACAGGCCATAGCTGTTATTGCTGTTCTTTAATGCCGCTGTGAGCTCGCTTGCTTTTCCGGCAACCTTGACATACTTATTGCTGTTGTCTCGCTTTACCTCGTACAAGCAGGTGAATACGTTATTTCGCTTATTCTGCCTATAAAGCCCTTCGCTAGTTATGCCTTTCTTGTCAATGGATAGCGTATATTTATATATATTACCTTGCCGATTATCAATTATCAGTGCAAATCAATAGTCATATCGGGAATATCAAAATATCCCCGAAGTTCATTGAACTCCGGGGATATCTCTTAGATGTAAATATCAATTCGCATCGGCTTGAACGCATTGACCTTGTGGTAGATCGGATTATGCTCGAAGTACCGCATCACATCCTCTTTGATGACATACAAAGTCATGAAGTAATAAGTCTTACGAGGCTTAATTACCCTTGTGCTTGATTGCAGCCTGTGCAGCAGCAAGACGTGCGATCGGTACACGGAAAGGTGAGCAGGATACATAGTCGAGGCCGATCTCATCGCAGAACTCTACGGATGTCGGGTCACCGCCGTGCTCGCCGCAGATTCCGATGTGGAGATCAGGACGTACTGCCTTACCGTTCTCGATAGCCATCTTCATGAGCTTACCAACGCCGTTCTGGTCTAACCTGGCGAACGGATCGGACTCGAAGATCTTTGACTCATAGTAAGCTGTGAGGAACTTGCCTGCGTCGTCTCTGGAGAAACCGAATGTCATCTGTGTGAGGTCGTTTGTACCGAAGCAGAAGAACTCAGCTTCCTTAGCAATCTCGTCAGCTGTGAGAGCAGCTCTCGGGATCTCGATCATGGTGCCTACCTTGTAGCCCATGTTGACGCCTGCAGCCTTGATCTCTTCGTCAGCAACTGCAACTACAACCTTCTTAACGTTTACGAGCTCCTTGATCTCGCATACGAGAGGGATCATGATCTCAGGTGTTACGTTCCAGTCGGGATGCTTAGCGTTGACGTTGATAGCAGCGCGGATAACTGCTCTTGTCTGCATCTTAGCGATCTCAGGATATGTAACTGCGAGACGGCATCCTCTGTGACCCATCATGGGGTTGAACTCGTGGAGTGAAGCGATCAATGTCTTGATGTCTTCAACAGACTTGCCCTTCTTGTCAGCCAAAGCCTTGATGTCAGCCTCTTCTGTAGGAACGAATTCGTGGAGCGGCGGGGCAAGGAATCTGATCGTAACGGGATGGCCCTCGAGTGCTTCATAGAGAGCTTCGAAGTCGGACTGCTGCATAGGAAGGATAACTTCGAGAGCAGCCTCACGCTCCTCAACTGTATCGGAGCAGATCATCTCACGGAATGCATCGATTCTGCCTTCACCGAAGAACATGTGCTCTGTACGGCAGAGACCGATACCTTCAGCACCGAGCTCACGAGCCTTCTTAGCATCGTTAGGTGTATCAGCGTTTGTACGTACTTCGAGTCTCTTGAACTCGTCAGCCCACTTCATGATGCGGCCGAAATAACCGTTGTTAGGATCAGCGTCAACCTGAGGGATAGCGCCGTCGTAGATCTTACCTGTGGAACCGTCGAGGGAGATGATGTCGCCTTCCTGGAATGTCTTGCCAGCAAGAGTGAACTTCTTGTTAGCTTCGTCCATAGCGATGTCGCCGCAGCCTGAAACGCAGCACTCACCCATACCACGTGCAACAACTGCAGCGTGTGATGTCATACCGCCACGTACTGTGAGGATACCCTCAGCAGCCTTCATGCCTGTGATATCTTCAGGAGATGTCTCGAGTCTTACGAGGACTACCTTCTCTCCTCTGTTGTGCCATGCAACAGCATCGTCAGCTGTGAATACGATCTTACCGCAAGCAGCTCCCGGAGAAGCACCAAGGCCCTTACCGATTGCCTCTGCAGCCTTGAGGGCAGCGGGATCGAACTGAGGGTGAAGGAGTGTGTCGAGGTTTCTGGGATCGATCATTGCAACTGCTTCCTCAGGTGTTCTCATACCTTCGTCAACCAGGTCGCAAGCGATCTTCATGGCAGCCTGAGCCGTTCTCTTACCGTTTCTTGTCTGGAGCATGTAGAGCTTACCGTGCTCAACTGTGAACTCCATGTCCTGCATGTCTCTGTAATGCTTTTCGAGAGTCTCGCAAACTTTTGTGAACTGAGCGAATGCTTCAGGGAACTTCTGCTCCATCTCAGCGATCTTCATAGGAGTACGAACGCCTGCAACAACGTCCTCACCCTGTGCGTTTGTGAGGAACTCACCGAAAAGTCCCTTCTCACCTGTAGCAGGGTCTCTTGTGAAAGCAACGCCTGTACCGCAGTCATCACCCATGTTACCGAATGCCATGGACTGAACGTTAACTGCCGTACCCCATGAATAAGGGATATCGTTGTCTCTTCTGTAAACGTTAGCTCTCGGGTTGTCCCATGATCTGAATACGGCCTTGATAGCGCCAACGAGCTGTTCCTTAGGATCTGTAGGGAAATCAGAACCGATCTTTGCCTTGTACTCAGCCTTGAACTGTGAAGCGAGTTCCTTGAGGTCGTCAGCTGTAAGCTCAACGTCCTGCTTAACTCCTCTTTCAGCCTTCATCTTGTCGATGAGCTCTTCGAAATACTTCTTACCGACTTCCATAACAACGTCGGAATACATCTGGATGAATCTTCTGTAGCAGTCCCAAGCCCATCTTGGGTTACCGGACTTTGTAGCGATAACGTCAACAACCTGCTCGTTAAGACCGAGGTTGAGGATCGTGTCCATCATACCCGGCATGGAAGCTCTTGCACCGGATCTTACGGATACGAGGAGCGGGTTCTCGAGATCACCAAACTTCTTGCCTGTGATCTCTTCGAGCTTTACGATGTACTCCATAACCTGACCCATGATCTCGTCATTGATCTGACGGCCGTCTTCGTAGTACTTTGTGCAAGCCTCTGTGGTGATCGTGAATCCCTGAGGAACAGGAAGACCGATGTTTGTCATCTCAGCAAGGTTAGCGCCCTTACCTCCGAGGAGTTCGCGCATGTTTCCGTTGCCTTCGGTGAACAGGTAAACGTACTTTGTCATTCTTTTTATCCGCCTTTCATTTATTGGATTCTTTTGTTTCTCATGTGGCTGTTTAGCCCGCTAAAAACTTATCAGTTTATTTTAACAGATATGCTCCTTAAAAATCGAACTTATCTGAGAAAAATTCATCGAGTTTATCGATAGGGAATCTGATGTTTCCGGGCTCGTACTCGACGTTCTTCATTGAGTCTCTTTCTCTGATGGTTACGCAGCCGTCATTCTCGGAATCGAAATCGTAAACTACGCAGTAAGGAGTACCGATCTCGTCCTGTCTTCTGTAACGCTTACCGATCGACTGACGGTCATCAAGCTCGCACATGTACTTTTTCGAGAGCTTCTCGAAAATAGGCTGAGCCTTGTCCGTGAGCTTAGCGGAAAGAGGAAGCACACCGATCTTGATGGGTGCGAGGAAAGGATGGAAGTGCATAACTGTTCTAACGTCGCCGCCTTCGAGCTCTTCCTCATCGTAAGCAGAGCAGAGGAAAGCGAGAGTTACACGGTCTGCACCGAGCGAAGGCTCGATAACGTAAGGGATGTACTTCTCGTTCTTTGCGGGATCGAAGTATGAAAGATCCTGCTTGGAGAATTCCATGTGCTGCTTGAGGTCATAGTCCGTACGGTCAGCGATGCCCCAGAGTTCGCCCCAGTCAGTGAACGGGAAAGCGAACTCGAAGTCTGTCGTAGCCCTTGAATAGAAAGCGAGCTCTTCCTTTGCGTGGTCTCTCGTACGGAGCTCCTCTTCCTTGATGCCAAGGCCGATGAGCCAGTCGTGGCAGAACTTCTTCCAGTAGTCGAACCACTCAAGGTCTGTACCGGGTTCGCAGAAGAACTCCAATTCCATCTGCTCGAACTCACGTGTTCTGAAGATGAAGTTGCCGGGCGTGATCTCGTTTCTGAAAGACTTACCGATCTGGCAGATGCCGAACGGGATCTTCTTTCTGGAAGAACGCTGAACATTTGCGAAGTTAACGAATATACCCTGAGCCGTCTCAGGTCTTAAGTAAACCTCAGAAGTTGAATCCTCAGTAACACCGATGAATGTCTTGAACATGAGGTTGAACTTACGGATGTCTGTGAAGTTGTGGCCGCCGCATACAGGACAGGGAATGTTCTTCTCTCTGATGTAAGCTACCATCTCTTCAGGACTCATACCCTCAACGGGTACGTTCTCGATTCCGTTCTCCTTGTTCCAGTCCTCAACAAGGTTGTCAGCTCTCTGACGCGCCTTGCACTGCTTGCAGTCGATAAGAGGATCCGAGAATCCGCCTACGTGGCCTGAAGCTACCCATGTCTTGGGGTTCATGATGATCGCAGCATCGAGTCCTACATTGTAAGGGCTCTCCTGAACGAATTTCTTCCACCATGCTGCCTTAACGTTATTCTTAAGCTGAACACCTAACGGGCCGTAGTCCCATGAATTTGCGAGACCGCCGTAGATGTCAGAACCGGGATATACGAAGCCTCTGTTCTTTGCAAGAGAGACTATCTTATCCATTGTTTTTTCTACTGCCATACTGTACTAATTCTCCCTTTGCGATTATTCCTCGTCTTCGGGCTCGTCCTCGGACTCGCCTTCAACAAATTCCTCGTCAGAGGGCTCGCCGCCTGCAAGCGCGTCGATGAGATCATCAAGACCCTTGGAGTTGAGGCCGCCTGCAACAGACATCCTCTCGGCTCTCTCTTCTTCCATCATCTTTCTCTTGTTCTCGGCTTCTTCTCTTCTTCTGATCTTCTCTTCTCTTGTGATCGGGATGACTGCCTCATTCTCAACATCGCCCTTTACGGCTACAACCTTGTCGGCTGCAACTTCACGGCATGCAAGAGATACGACATTTGCCACATTGGCATCGTCGATCATCGGCTGTGCGCCGTCTGTGAGTTCTCTGGCACGCTTGCTTACGAGTACCGTAAGGTCGTAAGGGCTTGCAGATTTTTCTTTGAGTTTCTCGATTGAAGGATCTGTTAACATTTTCTTACCTCTCTTCTCCTTTTATTCAAGTTCTTTAACTGCTTTTATATTCTTCGAAGCCTTAAGCTTTTCAGCGGTGATTATCGCAAGTATCTCTCTTGCTGCTTTCTCAAGATCGTCGTTCGTTACCAGGTATTCGAATTCACCCGCACGCTTTATCTCGCATCTTGCCTGCTCGAGCCTTTTCTTAATCTTCTCTTCGGTCTCGGTGCCTCTGCCCCTCAGTCTGTTCTCGAGCTCTTCCATCGAAGGGGGAAGGATGAATATCGTGACCGTGTCCACGTCGAACTTGCGGTTAAGCGCAAGGCTTCCTTCTATTGTGATGTCGAAAAGAACGTCCTGTCCTTTTCCGACCATCTCCGCCAGAGGCTCAGACGGTGTTCCGTAATAATTGTCGACGTACTTGTCGTACTCTACGATCTTTCCGTCCTTTATCATCTGCTCGAATTCTTCCGTGGTCCTGAAGTAGTATTCGACGCCGTCTTTTTCCTGTCCTCTCGGTGCTCTGGTCGTTACGGATATCGAATGGCCCACGCTTCCGGGATTTGCCTGCTCAAGGAGCTCTTCAACTCTTGCGAGCACTGTGCCCTTGCCGACTCCCGAAGGACCTGATACGGCAACGATCAATCCTCTGAATTCACTCATCCCAGCATCTCCTTTATCTCTGAAGTGGCGAGTGCCGATGTGAGCACAAGGCCGCTGTCCGTTACTATTACCGACTTGCACTTCTTTCCCGCGCAGCAGTCGACGAGCATTCCCCTGTCCTTCGAATCCTGCATCATGCGCCTTACGGGTGAAGACTCTGCTGCGGCGACGCAGATTATGCGTGACGCCTGTGCTATGTTGCCGAAGCCGATGTCGATAAATCCTGATGCCATCTGACCAACCTTCCGTTATACGAGATTCTGGATCTGTTCCCTGATCTCCTCGACGATGTTCTTCATCGAGAGGACTCCGGAAGTGATCTCTATGTCATTTGCCTTGCTGCCGGTCGTGTTGACCTCGCGGTTGATCTCCTGTACAAGGAAGTCCATCTTCTTTCCGACGGAGCCCTCTTCGGCAAGGATCTTTCTAGCCTGTGAGAAATGTGATGACAGTCTTGCCATCTCCTCATCTATCGCACACTTGTCGGCGAAGATAGCAACTTCTGCCGCAAGACGGTTATCGTCGTAGAATTCCCTCTGGTCGCTCGTAAGGATCTCGTTGATCCTGTTCGTGAGCTTGGCCTTATATGCTTCGATGACCAAAGGCGATCTGGTTACGACTTCCGCTCTCAGTGCCTCGAGCGAATCTATCTTCGAAAGGATGGAAGCTGCAAGGTTGTCGCCCTCTCTCTTCCTCATGGCGAGCATGCCGTCTACCGCAAGATTCAGTGTCTCGAGAAGTTCTTTGGAAGCTGCCTCCTCGTCGATCTCATTCTGCGTGACGCTCATGACATCCTGCATCAGGGCGATCCTGGATACACCGAAATCATCTTCCCTGCCGGTTACCGCGCTTATTGCCTTTGCGGCTTCCGAGTACTCCTTCGCCAGACCGGAATTGACCGTGACTGTCTGGCCTGCCTCGCCCTGGTCCTCGTAGTTAATGAAGACGTCGATCTTTCCTCTTAAGAGCCTGTCCGTGATAATGCGGCGGATGTCACCGTCAAGATAATTGAACATCCTGGGCATTCTTATGGAGATGTCGCAGAATCTCGAATTAACGGATTTGATCTCGATATTGTATTTTCTGGTGTCAAAAACCTTCTCGCCACGGCCGAAGCCTGTCATCGAGTATGCCATGTGATTACCTCTGATGAAGATATAGACAAAAAAGAGCCGCCGCATAAGGGAATATCCCCATGCTTAGGCTCTGAAGTATTATATATTATATATAAAAAGATGTCTATCAAAGAAAATTTATCTGTCCCGCAAATGCCTTTATTCATTACGTTTGCGGACTCGAAAAAATTTTTCGGGCGCTATTTTCACCTGCCGAGATAAAGGCTCAACATGGCTATAACGGATGCCACTGATGTTGCGGCGAAAAGGATCAGTCCCGTCCCCTTTATGATCCCCGCCTTCGAAGAGATCTGTTCGATGCTCTTCTTTTCGAGTTTCTTTGCTATAAGTTCAGCCAGTCCCGCAAACAGCATCACGACAAGAGGCACCATAGGCCTGAAGTATCTGCCCTGCACGCCCATTATCAGCGAATAATCGAGTGGGGTATCCTTTAAGAGCATCGCGGGGGCGCACAAAAGAAGGAGAACGCATGCCAATATAAATGAGACTGCCTGCGTTTTCGTGACCTTCATGACCTTCTTCGATGCAAATACCGCAAGATACATTCCTGCTATCATGAGCACGATGATGATCCCCGGTATGACTGCCTCGTTCCAGCCTTCGGATCTTCCGGCGCTGTCGGTTATTATCTCACCCGAGAATGCAAAGAGTGTCGAAACGCACATCACGAGATAACTGAAAGGATGCTTATACGCAAAGCTCGTCTCATAGAAATCCGCGCCGCCCTTTAGCTGGAAGAGTTCCTCGCCTCTCGGCTTGAGGATCACATCGCTGAATACAAGTCCCGTAAAAGCCGCTACCGTGAGCAACACAGGCAGGAGGTTCTTCTTATCCTTTAGGGGCTTTCTCAGGAGCATGAAGACCATCGGGATCATGATCACGTAAGCGCCGCCCTTTACGCTTCCGATAAGGAAGAACCAGATAAGACTCTCGATAATGTTCCCCTTCTTCCAAAATTCCTCATCTTCAGCGAAGCAGAAGAGCATCGCTATGCCGCAGATGACATATGTCAGCACCGCGCCGTCGTAGCTGAACGCCGTAAGGTAAGCCAGGGACATCGGGAAGAGCGAGACAAACGTCAGCAGATACTGGACATTCTCGGATCTGACCCTCTTTATCGCACGCCATGTAAGGAACACGAACAGCGCACCCTGGTTGTATCTTGCCAGATGGATCATGTACATCGGCGAGAGATTGATGAGCCTTCCTAAAGCCATCCCCGCTGACAGCGGCAGATAGTTGAATATGCTGTAAAAGACCATGTATGCGTAATCGCCGCCGTCAGATGTAACCATTGAGGTCTTATCGGCGGAGACAAACATCTTGTTGTTTAGCACAGTTGGAAGATACATCTCATTCGACGGGTCAGGCCTGTAGCCGCCTTCGAAGACAAAGTTCTTCCATGATCCCCTGAAGAAATCGACGTCGCACTGTCTTGCGGTCCAGCCGCCGCCCTTGCCGAGCAGAAAATTAGAGAATCTGTACGCAGCCTGGAAATGGGCATCCGCATCGTGAGAGCACCATGCCGGGAACAGTATGGGATAAACACCAAGCCCTAGCGTCATGGCACCTATGATATAGAATTTCGATGGTGTCAGATTGTCAGTCAGATATGCAAAACTCGTGAAAAAGACGAACAACGCGGTAAAGAGCGTTACAAAAGCAAAGATGTTGCTTCCGGGACTTCCCTTCTTGTAAACGGCAATGTCAACGGTGCCGCCGCCTTCCTGCTGCTCGATCGCGCCATAGATCTTCGGAGCCTCAAGCATGACTTTCAGCACGTCATCACCTGTATTCGTCATCGTGAGGACGTAATCCTCGTCGTCAAGTTTATTGACCTTCGCATCGTATGTCATGGAAGGTGAATCAGGAAATAAGGACACGCTGAGCGAATCGAACACGGTAAAGGATTTAAACTTAACTGTTATGCTCTCTCCGGGTCCGACATCAAGCGAGCCTACCGGACTCTGAGGTGCAAATACAGCAGTCTTTTCCGGGAATACCGGTTTGAAAACAATCATCAAAAGGACAGCCACGGCAGTCAGGATAAGAGATGCGATGACCGCTCTCGAGGGTTTGCTCAAATAACTCTTCAGTCCTGACAGTTTCATACGATCCTCACCGGTTTGAAATTGACGTAATCTGCAGCGGCACAGATAAACCTTGTGCCGTTGTAATCGCCCTCGAAAGCCTTCCTGTGGGCCGTCCCGTGAAGGTGCCCGTAAACACAGATGTCGACACCGCCTTCTGCTATCATGTCGGCGTATTCGGTAAAGCCCCTGTTCGCCGTAACGGGCGGATAGTGGATCATGAGGATGCGTTTTTTCGTGTGCTCCGGATCAGCTTCGGCGAGCATGTCGACGCACATCTTTATCCTGAGTCTCTCGCGCTCGTAGATCTTTTTGTTGTCGGACCCTTCGATGCTCTCTTTGGATTCTATCATCCAGCCTCTCGTGCCCGAGATCAGGCAGCCGTCCGCTTCTATCACGTTGGTCCTTACGAGCTCAATATTGGTAAAACCTTTCTCAGCGAAGAACTCTTCCATCTTCTTGATCGTGGTCCACCAGTAATCGTGGTTTCCACGGCAGAGGAGCTTCCGCCCGGGAAGGTCTGACAAGAACCTGAAATCCTCTTCGGCCTGATCTATGTATGTCGCCCATGAGATATCGCCCGGGATCAGCACCGTATCCGACGCGGTGACCATGTTCTCCCAGTTTTCCCTGACCCTGAGGATATAATCACCCCACGATGACCCGAAAACCTCCATCGATTTGTCGGGTATGCTCAGGGACAGATGCAGATCTGCCAATGCGTAAATCGCCATCAAGACTCCCTGTGGAAATACTGATATACGGCTTCGGCGTCCTTCTCCGAAATACCTTTCGCTTCCTTGAGTTCCTCGACGGAAGCATTTTCCACGGCTTTTATTGTACCAAAATGTGCGAGCAGAATCTTGCGCTTGGCAGGACCTATCCCTTCGATGTTCTCGAGCTTGTATCTGATGTTGCGCTTGCCGGCGAGTTTGTGCTGATATGAGATCGCGAATCTGTGCACCTCGTTCTGCACCGTCGTGAGGAACCTCAGAAGTCCCATCTCGCTGTCGGTGAGCTGTCTTCCCTCGAGCCTTATCTCGCGCCCGTCCTCGAAAACGATGCCCGCCGTCTTGTGGTGATCGTTCTTCACCATTCCGGCAAGGTAGATATTCTCCGTTCCTTCCATTCCCCTTACGACGGAAGCGACCGCCTCGAGCTGGCCCTTGCCGCCGTCGACGAGAATGATGTCCGGATACTTGAAGCCGTCTTCCTCGTTATGTTTGAACCTTCTTTCGAGCGTCTCCCTCATCGACTGATAGTCGTCCTGCGATTCGACCCTCTTCATCTTGAAGAGCCTGTAGGACTGCCTGTCAGCCCTGCCGTCCTTGAAGACGACCATGCCCGCGCAGATGTCGTCATTTCCCAGGTTCGAGATATCGAAAGATTCCGCTCTCGAGATGGAACCTTCGGGAGCGCCGAGCAGTTCTTCGAGATACCTCAAAGGTACCGACGGATCGGCGTTCGCGTTGCCGCCTCTCAAGATACGGCGCACCATCATCTCGCGCGCGTTGGAGTTCGCGAGATCTTTGAGTTCACGGAGTTCGCCGCGCTCGGCGACATGGAGCCTGCAGTTTTTCCCCAGCTTTTCCGTGAGAGTCTTCTCGATGACTTCGAGATCGTCCTCCTCCATCTTGAAAGGTACGAGTATGAGCGGCGGAATGAACGGCGCTTCCTCGTAATACTGCATAATGAAATTCTTCAGGATCTCTTCTTTGTCGGCCTCTTCGCCGGCAAAGAAATATGTCGACGAACCGACGATCCTTCCCTGCCTCAGTTCGAGCTTTCTGACGCACGTCTCGCCGCAGTCTGAGTAAAGACCTATCGCATCGACGTCGCGCTCGATCTCCAGATATACCCTCTGGTTCTGCCTTATCGCGCGGAGCGCGTAGAGCCTGTCCCTTAAGGCACCCGCCTTCTCGAATTCGAGATTGGCTGAGCACTCCTCCATCTGCGCTTTTATGTCCTTTTCGATGCCGTCGTATTTGCCTTCGAAAAACTGCACGATCTGTTCGACCATCGCCCTGTAATCCTCATTGCTGACGGTTCCGAGGCATGGTGCCATGCACTTTCCGATGTGATAGTTAAGGCACGGTCTTTCCTTTCCGATGTCTCTCGGGAAGACCTTCTTGCAGCGCTTTAAGGGGAATATGTCGTTGATCGCCTTGAGCACTTCGAAGCAGTCGGAACCCATGTATGGGCCGTAGTATTTCGCGCCTTTTTTGCGCGCTTCAGGGTCGGGCCTGAACGCCTTAAAGACTCTCGGATATGCTTCGTTCAGCGTGACACAGATATAGGGATAACCCTTGTCGTCTCTTAACAGGATGTTGTATTTGGGCTGATATCTCTTGATCAGATTGTTCTCAAGAAGGAGCGCCTCAGGCTCGGAACCGACGACCGTGTATTCGAAATCCGCCACGTGCGACACCATCGCCCTGACCTTCGGAGAAGATATCGTTCCGCCTCCGAAATAACTCTTTAACCTGTTCCTGAGTTTCTTTGCTTTTCCTACATAAATAACACAACCCGAAGAGTCCTTCATAAGGTACACTCCGGGGCTTAAAGGGACTGTGTCCAGCCTTGCGTCGAATTTACCGGCGGGCATTACACAGCTATCTTAGGATTCTTAAGGTGTGAGATGAGTGCTTCGCAAGCTTCCTTCTCATCGTCGCCGTTAGCTTCTATCTCGATCTCGGCGCCGTTCTCGATCCCGAGGGACATAACGCCTAAAAGGCTCTTCGCATTGGCTCTTCTGCCGCTGCGGACGATATAGATTGTGCTGTGATACTGGGATGCCTTCTGGATCATGACGGCAACGGCCTTCATCTGCAGAGCATCTTCACAATCAAATACGATCTTTTCTTTAGTCATAAACAGGTACACCCCTCGTTAAATACGTCATAAGTATATTTTTGAGGTCTTTGAAAATCAACCGAAAAAGAACCATTCTGACCAATTTCGACTATTTAACTCAAATGAATGGGATTTAACAAAACCTTTTGTAAAATCTGACAACTAGAGGTCTTTGCACATCAGGACGGCATCTTTGCCGGGTCCGTAATAACTGCGCCTTTGCCCGTATCTTTCAAAGCCCTGTTTCTCATACAGTGCGAGCGCCGGGACGTTGTCGTGCTCAACTTCGAGGAACACCTTTGCGATGCCTCTTTTGGCAAGTCCGTCCATCAGAGCGCTCATGAGTTCCGTTGCAAACCCCCTGCCTCTGTACACTTTGTCAGTCACGATGTTTCCTATGTTGCATTCGTCCAGTACTGTCTCCGCGCCGATATAACAGACGACCTTTTCATCGAACTCCGCAACCAGGCAGAGCTTGTTGCTATTACTGATCAGATCCTCGAATTCAGAGCGCGCCCAGGGGTGTACGATCGAGCCTTTCTCGAGCTCCATTATGCTGTCTATGTCTTCCGGAAGTGCTTCCCTTATCAGAAGTCCTGTCATGCTTTTTTCAGCCTCTCGGCCTGTGACACCGCACAGTAAGATGCCTTGATGTCTCTGGCATCGGTAAGTTCACCGCCCGTAAACGCCGCGAGCGCAACACCCTTCGGCATTATAGCCGCGCCGGGAGCATAGTATATGTTGAGTTTGGAAGATGCCTTCTCAAAAGCCTTCTTCATGACTGCCGCGCCGCTTCCGACCACAAGTATCTGGTGCCGTGCGCCGTATATGACTTCAGGTATCTTCTCTATCTTTGCAACCAGAGCATCCGCATCGTAAGCGTCCTCAGAAAGGAGCGCTTTCAGCGTGTCGTCCTCTGCGGCCTGAGCGAACACCCTGTTGTTTCTCGCGTCTATCGCGGGTACTATCAGAGTCTCGGACTTAGGCGTCATCGTCACGTTCTCGCACGACCTCGCGAGTGCCTCCGTCGACGATACGGCAATGCATTTCTTTCCGGCAGCAAGCGCCATTCCTTTTACCGCAGCGAGGCCGATCCTTATGCCCGTGAAAGATCCGGGGCCGACCGTAACGGCATAACCGTCGAGATCTTCATGCTTTATGCCCGCCTTCGTCATGACTCTGTGGACCAGCGGCATGAACGTCTCGGAATGCGTCAGCGTCTCGAAAGAGAGCTCATAGCAGATCTCCTTGCCGTCCTCAAAAACGCCGGCACTGCAGTTTGAATTTGATGTATCACAAACAAGAAGTTTCATTCCACGATCTCCGCTCTGTTATCTCTCACTCAATGATCTCTGCTCCGGCTTTTTCCGCAGCTTCCTTGATATATCCGGCATGCTTATCCGAACACTCCACATTGAATGTCCTGGTATTGCCGTCTCCCGTTATCGTCATCCTTATGGAATCATCAGGCAGGAGTTCGTCTATAATGTCGCTCCACTCTATGACACACACACCGTTCCTGAAGAAATACTCGTCCAGTCCACTCATCAGGAAATCTTCCGGTCCCGAGAGCCTGTAAGTATCGAAATGGAACAGCATCAGCCTTCCGCCCTCATACTCGTTTACGATGGTAAATGTCGGACTCGACACATGCGACACCGATCCAAGTCCTGCAGCAATGCCTCTGGTAAGGCACGTCTTCCCGGCACCGAGATCACCTGTCAGCGCGATAACGTCGCCGCCGATAAGTGACTCCGCCAGTTCCCTGCCGAAGCTCTCAGTCTGTTCCGGAGATGTCGTCTTGAATGTGATCATGCCTGTCCTTCCTTTGCGTAGTAATTCTACATTCAAAGAGGACAAATAGCAAAGCGGGTGCAGATTATTCGATTATTAGAGCTTTATTCTTCGATCGATACGTAATCCTTACACAGCTTCATCAACCATAAATAACCATCTTCTCCTTTTCCAAGTTTTTAATGAATATCTTTGAATATTGTTGTGTTCTGTCTTGAGTCAGCGATCTGGTAGTGATCAGATCGACCGGCTTTTTCAGAACAGTTTTAAAATCTTCAAGTGCCCCCATTACCTCAAGTCCATGCAGATCACCCACTTCTATCATCAGATCCACATCACTGTCAGCAGTGGCTTCACCTCTTGCATAGGAGCCGAAAATATACACCCTGGGAATGTTGTGCTTCTCTGCAACCGGGGCTATCAGTTCCGCAATCTCATCGAGCGTGTAGACCTGCTCGTTGTTCATCAGGTCTTCCATACGCACGCCCAAAGCCGAAGCTATCTTAAAGACAGCTCCCGCATTGCAGTTGTTTATGCTTAATCTCTCATTTACCAGTCTGTTGATCGTTGTATAAGGAACAGCCGTCTGCTTGGCCAGGCTGTACATCGACATTCCGCTGTCATTTAATGCTTCTTTAAATCCGTTGTTAATATCGGTCCCTCCCATTTGCGAGAGAATATAACACCACTGTGTTATAGTTACAATTTAAAGGAGCATATGCCTTTGAGATGTGAGGTACTTGGAAGAGACCATCTTAACTGAATTGTGTTGCGGGCAGACAATACATCGGTATTTGATGAAGGATTCAGGTTAAGACACCGCAGGTTAGCCAAGGTATCGGATTTTCAATTTTGCTGTGATGTGAAAGTGAAGATGTATCCCGCTGTGCTTTTTCGGGGCTTTGAGATAAAACAAGATTTAGTAAAAGACTTCAAAACGATATCAGCTGACTTTGCCCCGAATTATCCCATGGAGACATTTTTCGGGACTTTGGGATAAATTCTGAGCTCGAAATTATCCCAAGATGAGGATTTCTCGCAGTTTGGGATAAAATACGGACCGAAAATTATCCCAAGCGAAGCATATTTGAACTTTTGGGATAATTTCACCTCTGAAAATTATCCCACGGAGGCAATAATTCACGGTTTGGGATAAAATCGCCTGCAAGGAAAGCTACGATATCGTTTTCAGGAAAAAGTCTTCAAAAACGATATCAGCTGACTTTGCAAGATATCGTTTTCTAGAAAAAGTCTTCAAAAACGATATCAGCTGACTTTGC
>Ga0247611_10002595_pt1 | contig 28643 bp, 36 predicted proteins | sample 177DNAGHGhighgp2_FD_192422 | JGI IMG/M metagenome (GOLD analysis project Ga0247611, IMG submission 192422) | Sheep rumen microbial communities from Palmerston North, Manawatu-Wanganui, New Zealand - 1770 DNA GHGhigh gp2 | ecosystem: Host-associated > Mammals > Digestive system > Stomach > Rumen... | reverse complement strand
AAAAAGAAGACGTTTTAGAATCTATAGTGGGTATTGTATTTTTAGTACCAGTATTAATATATTTAATTTTAAGCTAAGAGGTGATAAAGAGTGAAAGAATTATCATTAGATGAAATAGCATCATTAGAAGAAATGAAATCTAATTGTCTTAAAAAAGGTCAATACATAGACGATAAGGCAAAAGATAAATTTAAAATGTTATGTCATTTAGAAGATTTTAGTATAGCTTATTATGAGTTATTAGATGTGATAAAAGAAGTAAGAGAATATATCAATAGTATAGGTTGGAATACAACTATTCCTAATATACAAGATAACGTATGGAGAATATTAGATAAAGTAGGTGATGAAAAATAGAAACTTGGAAAGACATAACAGGTTATGAAAGATTATATCAAGTTAGTAATTTAGGAAATATTAAAAGTTTGATAAGCAATAAATTATTAAAGTTTGGTTATTCTCATAATGGTTATAGGCTAGTCAATTTAAAAGGAAAAATGTTTAGAGTACATAGACTTGTTGCAGAAGCATTTTTAGATAATAAAGATAATCTACCTTATGTTAACCACAAAGACGAAAACAAACAAAATAATAATGTTGATAATTTAGAGTGGTGTACTGCTAGTTATAACTTGAACTATGGAGATAGAAATAATAAAGTTGCTAAAAAAGTAAGCATATGGAGAAAGAAAAAAGGTAGTGATTATAGTCCAAGAGAAAGAAAAAGAGTAGCACAATACACACTCGATAATATATTTATAAGAGAATTTAGAAGTATAAATGAAGCAGGTAGGGAAACTAATTCAAGTATAGGAACTATTCACAAATGTTGTATGGGAATAAGTAAAGTTTGTAATGGTTATAAATGGAAATTTGTATTAGATAAGGAGAACAACAATGAATAGTGGTATTTATATAAGAGTAGGTAAAGAAAATAAACTACTAGAAGAAATGACAATAGAAGAAAGAAAAGAGTGGCTAGATAGTTTAAATAAAGAAGCTTTATATAGAGTTATAGATAGATTATGTGAAGAACTATTACTTTATGAAAAATATTTAGATAAGGAGAAAGAATAATGAAAGAACTATTAGAACTAGCTAAAGAAAAAGGTATTGTCTTAGTAGGTGACTATAGAATTGAATACAAAGGGGTAAAGGAAAACACAATAGTAGGCAAAACCGAAAGTTGGGTCATAACAAAAAGAAATTTACCTATATTTGAGGAAAATAGCAAAGAAATAATGAGTGTTGAAGAATTAGAAAGCTACGAACCAAAAAACGATAATGAAGAAATGTATCAAGAGTGGTTTTGGAGGGATGACGAATAACAACATTTGAAAAAATAAGAGATTATGTTAGAAAACATTTTATAGGTTATAGATCTTCTGCAATGATAGAATTTGAGTGGTATAGAAAGGAAAATAAAAAAATGAAAGTAGGAGATTATGTAAGAACTAAAAATGGAGAAATAGGTAAACTTGTTAATGTAGAAGTTTATTATGTATTAGGACAAAATGATAAAGATAAATTTAGTTGTGTATTATTTAATAATAGTTATGCACCTTGTATAGTTTCAAATGATTTTATTATAAAAAAAGGACAACTTATTGATTTAATAGAAGTTGGAGATTATGTTAATGGGTTAAAAGTATCAAGAGTTGGTGGAACTTACCATGGAAGAAAAGACAAAGCAATATATTGCGATCGTTGTGTAGATAAAGAAACAGGAAAATGGACTATGATTTATGATGATGAAATCAAATCAATAGTAACAAAGGAACAATTTGAAAGTATGGAATATAAAGTAAAGGAGAATAACAATGACAGCAAAAGAAATGTTTGAAAAGTTAGAGTTTGATTGGCAAGAAACAAACAATTATATTCAATATGAAAAATATAGATGGAAACATTGGATATTTAAAAGTAAAACTACAATATGCTTTTGGAAAATGTTTAAAAATATATCTTTTTATGATGATTTAACTTTTGATATTGATAATTTGTTATTACAAGCAATACTTAAACAAGTAGAAGAATTGGGGTGGAATAATGTTAAAGATAAAAGATAATGTGGATTTAAAAGAATTAGAAAAGTTTGGGTTTACAACTTCAAAAAAAGTAAAAGATAAATATAATTTTGATACAAAATTAGTTAAAGCAGTATTTAAAAGCGAAGATGATTTTAATGCTATGACTATATCAAATAAAAGAAGCATTGATTTAACCGATTATTTTGAAAATATTAAATGGTTAGATACTCTATACGACCTAATAAAAGCAGATTTAGTAGAAAAAGTAGAGGAGAAAGAATAATGAATAAGATAAAAATTATAGATTTATTAAATAAGATAGCAAATGGTGAAGAAAGTGATACAATTACTGAATTTGAATTTGGCAAAAGAATATGGAATTTCTTTAAATTACAAGATAGTGAATATTGCTTAGATGAATGGTTATTAAATCAAGAAATAGTAATAACAAAGCATAAAGAAATAATAGAAGAAGATAAGAAGATAGAAAAGATGGAAAGAAATATTCCACAAAGTGAAAGCGAATTATATTGTACTGCATATAATGGGGTAGTCGATAAAATCAATGAAATAATAGATAAATTGAATAAGGAGGAATAAATGTACGAATTATTAATTAGAATTATTTATGAACAGGATTATAGGAAATTTACAATCAAAGAAATACAAGAAATGAAAGCTATTCTAGAAGAGTTTAAAGGCAGGACGTTAGAAGTAAAACTTAAAAGGATCAAAGAAGAAAATGGAATAAGTTATAAGAAGGAGAAAAAAGAATGAAAGAACATAATCCGTTCAGCTTAAATAATAAAACTAAGCATGAATTGATAAAATACATAATAAAAATAGAGAAAACAGTTAATAGAGCTATTAAAAAACTAGATACTGTATCAGATCCAGCAGTAAGAGCTGCAATTAAGATATTAAAAGGAGAGATAAAATGAGTGAAATGAATACTAAACTATTACAAATAATAAGTTATTTTGGAGTAAATAATCAACAAAGGAAAATACAAGAAGAATTATTTGAATTACAAGAAAGTATAATAGAACTAGAAACATCAAAGATAAGAGATTATGAAGAAAAGTTAAAGCATGTAATAGAAGAACTAGCAGATGTAGAAGTATTACTTAGAGAGTTTATCCTAGAGTATGGAATAAGCTATGAAGATTTAATCCTAACAATGAAAAGCAAAGTAGATAGAACAATCAAGAGGATAAAAGAAGGATATTATGAATAGGTGAGTGCTAATGAAGAACTACTACGATCAACAACTAGAATTAGAATTAGCAAAAAATAGATTAGCAACTCTCAAAGAAAAGAAAGAATTATATTTTGAAGAAACACAACCTAAGAGTAAAAAGATAAATGGAGTAATGGTACAATCATCCATAGTAGATAATAATAAGTTCCTAGAATATACTGCTAAAGTAGAATCAATAGATAAAGAGATAGAACTACTAGAAAAAGAAATAAAGATGTTAGCTGGATATCTAAAGAAGATGGAATATAATCTAAGACAAATGAAAGCACCATTAGAAAAGGTATTTGTAGCTAAATACATAGATGGATTATCCGTAAAACAAATAGTGATAAGAGTTAATTATTCTAAGACACAAGTGTATAGATATTTGAGTATAATTCAACAAATTATAAAAGATGGGAAAAAATGGGAAAAATAATGTGTTATTATGTAGCTGGGTAAATCCCATACCTAGTACTCCAATTTGGCTGTCTTAGTGGCAGCTTAGAGTAGATAAAAAAATACTTTTATGTAGTTCACACATAATAACCCCTTACTTTTATCTATTCTAAGGTACTATTAAGTTAGTAAAGTGTATAGTATTCTAAGGGACTATACATATAGTACCAATTCTCTTCATAGGACTAATCCCCTGAATGGTAGAGATTTACAATTTGTTTTATACTATGGTAGAGATAGTATAACGGTTACTCGTTGCTATTTAATAATTTAGTAGTGGTGTGGTGGAGCTGACATACGAGCTTAATTATACAAATCAGTATGTCTAGGGAAAGTATAATTAACCAAGATTAAATTATTGGTAGCTTAGAGATAGATATAGTTTGAAAGCACTAGCTTAGTTAGTATGAGTATATATCTATTTCTAAGGTACTTATAAAGTGCCAACCTTTAACTTTTTTGTGTTTTTAGAAGAAGGACTGGGTAGAGCAGTCTTTTTTCGTGATAGAAAGGAAGTGATAGTTATGGCTGGTAGACCTCCAAAATGGACTACTCCAGAAGAATTACAAAAAGACATTGATAAGTACTTTGATGAATGCAAGAAAACTGGAGAACCATTAACTATTACAGGACTAGCAATAGCTTTAGATACGTATAGAGATGTATTGATAGACTATCAAGAAAAAGACGAATTTTCCAACACTGTAAAAAAAGCAAAGCAAAAAATAGAGAATTTTGCTGAAAAACAATTATATAACAAAGATGTGCCAACAACAGGAGTTATATTCAATTTGAAAAATAATTATGGATGGGTAGATAAACAAGAAGTAAATACCAATGTTAATTTATCTTATGAAGAAAAACTTAAACAAGTAGCTGATGATAATGAATATTAATACAAAAAAGTATATAGAAAATTTTGTAAAGATAAGAGATAAATCAGGACAAATAGTAGATTTTAAGTTAAATGAACCTCAAAATAGGTTATATAACATAATTAAGCAATTAAAAGAAGAAAAGAAACCAGTAAGGATCATTATACTGAAAGCTAGACAAATGGGATTTAGTACATTAACTGAATCAATATTATTCAAAGAGACTGCGACTAAGTTTAATATCAATACTGGTATTATAGCTCATAAGGAAGAAGCTACAACAAACCTATTCAATATGAGCAAAAGAATATATGATAATTTACCACCAGAGATGAAACCATCAAAGAAATCAAGTAATGCAAAAGAATTGATATTCGATAACCAAGAAGGAACAGGACTTAAAAGTAAAATAAAATGTATGACTGCTGGAGCTGATGGTGTAGGACGTTCTGATACATTCAATAACCTACATATATCAGAGTTAGCATTCTGGGGAAACAGTGCAAAAGAAACTATGCTAGGTTTAATGCAGTCAGTACCAAACTTACCAAACACTATGGTAATAATAGAAAGTACTGCTAATGGTTATGAATATTTTAAGGATATATGGGATAAAGCAGTAGCTAAAGAAAATGATTTTGTTCCATTATTCGTAGGATGGCAAGATTTAGAAGAATATCAGATGCCATATACTGGTTTTAAGCTAACTGAAGAAGAAGAAAAGTTAAAAGAAGCATATAACCTATCTAATGAACAATTAACATGGAGAAGATGGTGTATTGCTAATAACTGTGGTGGAGATATAAGTCAATTCAAACAAGAATATCCAATGAATCCACATGAAGCATTTTTACTTAGTGGTGCATCAGTATTTGATAAAGAAAAATTGATATTAAGATTAGAACATATACCTAAGCCAATTAAAACAGGTTATTTTAGTTATGATTTTGATGGTAATAGAATAACTAATATTAAATGGGTAAATGATCCTAATGGATATATAAATATATATAGACTACCAGATACAATATCAACTAAGTTTTGTATAGGTGGTGATACTGCTGGAGATGGTAGTGATTACTACACAGGACACGTGTTAGATGTAAGAACTGGAGAACAAGTAGCAACGTTTAGAAATCAATTTGATGCAGATTTATATACTAGGCAAATGTATTGTCTAGGTAAGTACTATTCTTACTATAATGCTAGTTTAGTACGTAAAGAAGAAGCATTAATAGCAATAGAAGCTAATTTTGACAGTTATCCTATTAGAGAATTGCAAAGACTAGGTTATCAAAACCAATATGTAAGAGAATCAATAGATAGCTATACTGGTAGAAAAGAAAAGAAATTTGGCTTTAGAACAACATCATTAACAAGACCAACAATAATATCATCATTAATAGAGATAGTAAGAGAACATACAGAGCTATTAAATGATAAAGATACTCTAGAAGAACTATTAACGATAATAAGAAATGAAAAAGGAAGAATAGAAGCTCCAGTAGGAGGACATGATGATTTGATGATGGGATTAGCAATAGCTTATGAATCAAGAAGTCAAGTAACATTAAATGAAGAACCATTAACTCCTTATGAAAGTTTTGGTATTACATTTATAGAACCAGAACGTGATTATGGAGATGAAATAGTAGTAATATAGGAGGGAAAGTATGAAGAAGAAAGTATTTAGAGAAAGATACTATGGAAGTCAAGTAGAGAAAAAAGAAGTTAAAGTTAACAAAGTAGCTGAAGAAACCAAAGAAGAAAAACCTAAGAAAAAGAAGGTAAAAAATGACGATACTAATATCAATACTGATAAGCACGATTAATCTATTGTGCTTTTATTTTGGTGTAAGAATAGGACAAAAAGTAGCCAAGAAAGAAGAAATAAAAATAGCAGGGATTAATCCAGTTAAGGTAATAGAAACTATAAATCAAAGTAACGAAGATAGAAAAGAACAAGAACGTATGAGAATTATAGCTGAAAACATAGATAACTATGATGGAACTGGATTAGGACAACAAGATATTCCATAGGAGGTGGTTAGATGGACTTAGAAGAAATAAGAGAAACTGAAACATGGGAGTTATACTCTAAAGGACTAGATTATCTAAGACAACATAATGTATTTACTGAAACTGATATGAATTATAGATTTTATAATGGTAATCAATGGGAAGGTGCTAAATTAGATGGTATAGAAATGGCACAGTATAACTTTATAGAAACGATAGTTAATTACAAAGTATCATCTATAAACCAAAACTTATGGGCTATGAATTTTAGTAGTGAGAATTTTGAAAACAAAGAATTTAGAAAGACTGCTGAAAAAGTGTGTAAAATGCTTAATAAAAAGTCTGCTAAAGTGTGGGAAAAAGACCAAATGGACTACAAAATTCGTGGAATAAGTGATGATGCAGCTATTAATGATGAAGGTATTATCTATGTAGACTTTAATCAAGAATCACAAGATCCAGTAAATGAGATTATAAATAAAAATAACGTGCAATATGGAAATGAACAATCAAGTGATATACAAAGTCAACCATACATAATAATAAGCCAAAGACTGCCTATATCTACTATCAAAGAGATGGGTAGACAAAGAGATATAAGTGAATTTAAGTTAAGATACATATTTCCTGATGATTTATCTAAAGAAGAAGCTGGAGACGAAGCTAAGATAGAAAAAGACGAAATGTGTACTCTAGTAACTAAGATGTGGAAAGAAAATGGAACTGTAAAGTATTCTAAAGCTACACGTTACGTAGACTTAATAGAGGATGAAGATACAAGTTTAACTCTATATCCAGTAGCTCATTTTATATGGAAAGAGAAAAAAGGATGGAGTAGAGGAGAAGGAGAGGTAAGAACATTAATACCTAACCAGATAGAACTTAATAAAACACTAGCAAGAGTATTATTAAGTACTAAAAACTGTGCATATCCTCAAAAAGTAGCTAATTTAGATAAAATAAGCAATCCTAGTGCTATTAATCAAGTTGGTGGAGTAATAAAAGTACAAGGTGGAGCAACAGTAGATGATGTTAGTAAAATATTTAGTTATATACAACCTACTCAAATGTCTACTGATGTTAGTAAACTAATGAACGATTTAATCGGTATAACAAGAGAGTTAAAGAACTCTAGTGAAATAGCAACAGGTGGAATTAATCCAGAACAAGCAAGTGGTAAGGCTATCTTAGCAGTACAACAAGCATCTCAACAACCTTTAGTTAAGCAATTAACAGGTTTAAAGAGATTTATAGAAGATTTAGCTAGAATATGGCTAGATATGTGGACTATATATACTCCTGAAGGAATGACACTAGAAGAAGATACAACTGATGCAGAAGGAGAAACATATACTGAATTAGTTAAAATACCAGCAAGTGTATTAGAAAACCTACAAGGAACAGTTAAGGTAGATATAACTCCAAAAGGAGCATTTGATAGATATGCTAGAGAGTTATCACTAGAGAACTACTTAAAAGCTGGATTCTTTAATGCACAACGTGTTAGTGAACTAAAATACTATGCTGAAGCATTACCTGATGATAGTACTGCTCCTAAGCAAGAACTATTAGATATATGCGACAAAATAGAAGAAGAACAACAAAGAATAGCATTAATCAATGCACAAGCTCAAATGATGCAACAAAATGCTAGTCAATTCTTAGGTGGTACACCAGAGGATCAAGCTAGTCAAGTAATGGAAGCACAAGCAATAGAAAATAGTACTGCATAAGTACTTTTTTTAGTCCAAGCATTTAATGACTTTAAAAGATATGGGAGAAGCAAACTCAAACAAATAGGAAGGAAAGAGTTATGGAAAATAACGAAGAACTTGTCAATGAGACTGAAAACGTAGAAGAAACTACAGAAGAAATCACTACTGAAACGGAGGATGTAGAAGAAGTTACATCTGATGAAGAATTGGTAGAAGAACCGGTAGAAACGGAAGAAGAACGTATCAATAGACTGGTAAATGAAAAGGTAGATGCTATATTGCCTAAGAAATTAGCTAGAAAAGAAGCTAAAATCCGTAAGGAACTTATGAATAAGTATGGAAGATTAGAAACAGTAGTAAATACTGGCTTAGGAACTGAAAATACAGACGAAGCAGTAGAAAAACTAACTGAATTTTATAAATCTAAAGGTATCAATATACCAAGTGAACCAACTTATTCAGCAAGGGATTTAGAAGTATTAGCAAGTGATGATGCTAATGAAATAATCGAAGGTGGATATGATGAGATAGTTGAAGAAGTTAATCGTCTAGCTCAAATAGATGTTAATAAGATGTCTCAAAGAGATAAATTAGTATTTACCAAACTAGCTAATGCTAGGAAATCAATAGAAGAAGAAAAAGAACTTGCTTCTATTGGAGTTAGTAAGGATGTATTAGAAGATGCTGATTTTAAGAATTATGTATCTAAATTAAATCCAAACTTATCACTAAAAGAAAAGTATGAAATGTACTTGGAAAAACAACCAAAAAAAGAAATAAAACAAATGGGGAGTATGAAAAGTGGTAAGACTTCTGATATTAAAGAGTACTACAGTGATAAAGAAATCAATAGTCTATCACTAGATGATTTAGATAATGATGAAGTATGGAACGCAGTACGAAGAAGTATGACTAAATAAACTCCCAAAAGAAGGGAATGAGAAAATATGAACGATGCTAAACAAATGATTTGGCATAAAGCTTATGAAAGAGCTTTAAAAACTATTACAAGTTTAAGAAATCACTGTGATTTCAAATATGAAAGGGATTCAAAGAATGCCAAGACTGTTAGAGTTTTAAATGCAGTACGTCCTAGTGTAAGAACTTACGTACCTGGAACTGCTATAACAAGAGATGCAGTATCTAGTACTAAAGTAGATATTGATATCGATCAATTCAAATATTTCAATATTGGATTAGATGACGTTATCAAAGCACAAAGTGTACCAGGAGCAATGGAAGCAACTGCTGCTGAAGGTGCATTAGCATTAGCAGAAGAAGGAGACAAATACGTAGCTAGTCTAGTAAAAGCTGGTGTAGAAGCAACTACTCCTACTATTGATAGTGTAGCAAGATTTACTCCAACAAAAGCAAATGCTATTGAAGGTGTAGAAAGTGCATTTGAAATATTATATTCAAAAAATAATCGTGTAAGTGATACTTACTGGTTAGAAGTAGCACCTAGCTATTTTAAATATATACGTCCTAACATTTTAGAACTTTTAACTAATAACGTTGAAATGGCTAAAAAAGGTGTAGTTGGAAAATATGCTAATGCTATGGTAACTATTGAAAACTTACTACCAAAAGGACAAGCAACTACTGCAAATGATACAGTATATAACATTCTAAGAACTGAACATGCTATTGCATTTATCGAACAAATTGATAAAGTAGAAGCATATCGTCCTGAAGATGCATTTGAAGATGCTTTAAAAGGATTATATACATTCGGTGCTAAAGTTGTTAGACCTGATGAAATCGTAGTTATTAAAACTGCAATCTAATTTAAGGCTCATTAGAGCCCTTTTATCGTGTTAAGAGTATAAATGGGTGCAACTCCCATAAACACGTCTATATGAGGAGGAAAATATGGAAAAACTAGAATATTTTACTATTGAACCAAACTTGAAACAATTTTATGGAAAGACAGTAACAAAAGATACTGTATTTGATGAAAAAACTGAAGATGGAACGGTAGAACAACATTTTGAAAACTTAACTTTAACTACAAAGATAAAAAAGGAAGTAGAAATGAATGATGATAATCCTTATGGAATTAAAGAAGAAACAACAGTAGAAGTAACTGTACCAGAAGGAACTATCTTAATATGGGATGAAAACGAAGGATTTATTGTACCAAAAACAATAATGACTACATTAGATGAACTAAAAAAGGAAATAGATTCTATAGGAAACATATATAACGGAGAGTGATAACATGACTTTAGAAGAAATGAAGCATAAAGTATATTCACTAATAGAAGAATATAGCGAAGATGCTGCCGATTTAACTGAAGATGAAGATTTAGCATCTAAAATAAACGGTGTTATAAACTCCATACAGAACGAATTAACTAGATTTAAGAAAATACCTAAGGATGTAACTATAAACGTTTCTAGTGGGCAAGAAATGTACTTTAAAGATATAGATAAAGACTTATATCAATTAATGAATATAAGAGGTGTAAGTACTGATATACTAAATGATAAAATATTCTTTAATGAAGATGGTGAAGCTAAGATATTTTACTATAAATATCCTAAACAAATAACAAACGAAACTGATGATAGTTATAAATTTGAATTGCCAACTGATTTACTAGAAATAATGCCTTATGGAGTAGCTGGAGACATATTAAAAAGTGATGTATCTAGTCAATACGGAGCAGTTTATAGTGCAAGATATAGAGAAATGTTACAAACTCTTGATCCTAGATATGGAACTGGAATTGTAGAAATAACAGGAGGTATTAATATATGAGTACAAGTGGTAGATTAGTAACTAGAAACTACTCTCAATTTAGAGGTGTAGATTTTAGTAATCGTAAAGATGAAATTAATATATATCGTTCTCCAGATGCTTTAAACGTATGGAAAAACTATAAAAGCTCCAATGGTAAATGTATAGAAACAAGACCAGATGTAGAATTGCTAGGAGAATTTAGCAGTCCTATATATGGTCTCTTTTTTTATGGTAATGATGTAATAGTACATTCAGGAACTAAACTATTCAACGGAATAAGCGAAGCAACTGCAACGGAATTATATGATGGATTAGCAGAACAAAAAAGTAATTTTTTTATATTTAAAAGTAAGTTATATATCCATGATGGAGAACATTATTTAGTAATGGACGGAACAGTACAAGAAGTAACAGGTTATATACCAAGAACATCTATATCACGTTCTCCTAGTGGTGGTGGAACTACTTATGAGGATGTTAACTTGATACAACCATATAGAAAGAACTCATTTAGTGCTGATGGAACAAGTACTGTATATCAATTAGACGTAAAAGAATTTGATAATGAAGCTCCTAGAGTATGGGTAAATGATACGGAACTAACAAGTGGATTTAGCTATGATTATACTAACGGAACTGTAACGTTTACTACTGCTCCAAGTGAACCAGATACAGTAGGACAAGATAATGTAATAATTCAATTCAAAAAAACAGTAGAAGGTTATGCAAATGAAATATTACATTGTAGATTAATAGAAGTATTTGATAATAGAGTATTTGCAAGTGGTAATCCTGATAATCCTAACTACTTGTGGCATTGTAGCCTAGATGATCCAACTTACTGGAGTGATTTAGACTACTACCAAGAAGGAGAAGAAGATAGTGCAGTAACAAGTCTAGTAAGTGGTAATAATGCTTTATGGGTATTAAAAGAACCATCTAAGAGTAATACTACTATTTTCTATCATAATCCAACAATAGACAGTAATTATGGTAAAATTTATCCTTCTAGTCATTCAAGTATTACAACAGGATGTAAGTATAAGGGAATAAATTTTAAAGATACAATATGTTTTTATAGTGAAAACGGACTTGAAGCTATAACAAGTGATATTACAACTGAACAAACATTAACACATAAATCTAGTTTAGTAGATACAAGACTACTTAACGAAAACCTAGATAATATGAATTTATTAGTATGGGAAGATTATTTAGTAACTATACTAGGTAATAAAGTATATTTAGCTAATTCAAGAGAATTTAGTGAGATAAACGGACATTATGAATATGAATGGTATTACTGGGAATTTAGTCAATCTATAAGTGGTGGAGTAGTAGATCATTATAGCGAAGGAGATTCTAACGGAATGTTAGTATTAATGACACAAGAAGAAACTAATCAAGGAACTAAATATAGGTTTTATGGACTTAAGCCACTTAAAGGTGGAGGAAATGTAGAAGCCTACTGGACTACACTAGCTGATGAATTTGGTTATCCTCAATATCAAAAAATAACCAATAAAAAAGGATGTGTAGTAGATATGGAAGGTAAAGAGGTAACCTTATATGCTAAAACTGATAATAAATCGTTTGACTTAATAAAGAAATACACCAACGTAAAAGGTTATGTAGTACCACGTATAAAGAAGAAAAAATGGAAGTCTATACAATTAAGGTTTTATTCAAAAAAACCTTTTTGTTTGTATTCAAGTACATTAGAAAGCTATATAGGAAGCTATATTAAACGATAGGAGGTAAAACATGGCAGTAAATTATGATGATGAGAGATTTCAACAGGTAACAAGAGAACAAAATGCAGCAATTCAAAACTTGAATAACACATACAATAACATGATTAATCAAAGCCAACAATTTTATGATGCACAAGCAAAAGCAGCAGAAGATTATGGTAACAGGCAAGCAGCATTACAACAACAAAATACGGACTTTACTATTCAAAAAATAGAACAACAAAAGGAACAAGCTAATAAAGACTATACAAAGGAGCAAAAAGGAGCATACGTAGACTGGCAAAAACAATCTAACCAATATGGAGTAAATGCAGAAATACAGGCACAACAAGGTTTAAGAGGTGGAGGTTATAGTGAATCTAGTCAAGTATCTATGTATAACCAATATCAAAATAGAGTAGCAACTGCACGTGATAGCTATAATAGAGCAGTTTTAGAGTACGATAATGGCATAAAAGAAGCTCAATTAACAAATAATACTAAACTAGCAGAAATAGCCTATAATGCACTTAAAACGAAGTTAGAAGTAAATCTACAAGGTTTTCAGTATAAAAATCAATTATTAGCTACACAAATACAACAAACACAAGCACTAAATGATACATACTATAACAGGTGGAAAGATGTATTAAGCCAGATTAATACTGAAAATGCACTAGCTGAACAACAAAGACAATTCAATGAGCAAATGGCATTACAAAGACAAGCAAAAGCTTCTAGTGGTGTAAGAGTAAGTGGTGGTGGATCATCTAAGAGTTCTGGAGGACGTTCTGGTAAAAGTGTATCTATAAGTGGCAAAACTAATTCAAATGGACAATTAGCAAGTGAACCAGTTAAGAGAATAGGTGGTAAAACATATATACCTTCTGGAGATTATGGAGTAGACACTTCTGGTAACAGGATAACTTTATATAAATACAACGGAAAATTATATTATCAAAGTGGTAACACAATGAAATCATGGGGAGGAAAGACTAGTAATCTTGCAAGTATAGGAAAAAGTTTATCTAAAGCGAAGTAGGTGATGTAAATGGCTAAAAAGAAGAAAAAAGAAGTAGAAACAGGAAGAATACTAGGTAGGTTAAATGATGATGGATCAATAACTCCATTTATACAAAAACAACAAGAAGAAGATATAGCTCCAGTTAGAAACGATAACAAGTGGTTTAAAAATGGAATAGACACAAGTGGTTATGATATACAAAATCCACTTGATGCAATTAATAGGTTTAATGCTAGTGTATTAATGACTGGTGTAGATATTATAGGACAAGTTGGACTAGGTGTTACAAAACCTATAGAGGGAGTAGGAGACTTTGCTCAAAATAGAGTTGCAGATGTATTAGACTTCTTTGGTGGAGATAAAACTGCCGAAAAGATACGTAAAAGTGCAGCTAAAGAATGGGGAGTTAATAGAGAACTAGAACAATCCTTAGCTAGAGATAATGATAGAGGCATAGATGATATGTCTTTTTTAGGTACTAAAGGAAAATCAATACCACAAGGTGTAGGTAGTGTATTACTTGCTATGGGTTCTGGTGGACTTGGAGGAGCTATAGGTGGTACTAATGCTGCTGCTTCAGTAGCTTCACTAGGAATTATGGGTGTAGGTTCTGCCGGTAATGCCGAACAAGAAGCACTAGAACAAGGAGCAACTAGAGGAGAAGCTAGACTATACGGTATATTATCAGGTGCTTCTGAAACATTAAGTGAAATGATGTTTGGTGGATTATCTAAAGGTAGTCAAGTCTTAGGTATAGGAACAGGTTTGTTTGATAGTGCAGATGATGCTATTATCAATTCACTAACTAAGAAAATAAATAATAGACTTGTTAGAACATTTACACAAGCTGGATTAAAAGCAACTAGTGAAGGTATAGAAGAAGTTGTATCAGGACTAGGTAGTGCATGGGCAAAAAAACTTACTTACATGAAAGAAGAAGATATTAAGAAACTAATCGAAGATGAAAACTTACTTGATTCATTCCTAAGTGGTACGTTAAGTGCTGCCGTCTCACAAGCTCCTAACGTTGCACAAAATATTACAACTAAACAAGATGGTAAATTAAGACTACAATCTAATAACGAAATAAGAGACTTTATAACCAACCTAAACGAACAAGAACAACAAGTAGTAGAACGTGAAATTGAAAATCGACTAGGACAAGAAGAAAAAGTAACTAAAAAACGTAGAATAGAAATAGAAAAACAAGTTATAGAGGACTTGGATCGTGGTTATATTAATGCTAATACCATAAGAGATGTACTAGGTGATAATTATAATGCTGAACGTGATGTAAGATTAAATGAAAGTTTTAATGAAGAAACACGTAGAACACAGGCTTATGAAAATGACTTATCTAAATATGACGAAAAACAACGTAAGGTTATACAAACTGCTATTGATAGTGGTTTACTTAACAACTCTAATAAAACACATGATATGGTCGATTTAATAGCGAAATTAAGTGCTGATAAAGGAGTAGACTTTGATTTTACTAATAATGAACGTATTAAAGATAGTGGCTTTGCTATAGATGGTAGACAAGTAAATGGATTTGTTAAAGATGGAACAGTAAATCTTAACCTAGAAAGTAATCAAGTATTAAATAAAACAGTAGGACATGAAATAACTCACGTACTAGAAGGAACTGAATTATATGATAATCTACAACAGTCTTTAAAGGCTTATATAGGCGAAAAAGAGTGGAATAATAGAATTAGTCAACTAGAGAAAGTTTATAAGGATGTAAAGGGTGCAGACATACAAAATGAGCTTACTAGTGATTTAGTTGGAGAACATATCTTTAATGATGAGAATTTTATTAGAAACTTATCTACTAAAAATCCTAACCTATTCCAAAAGATATTTGATGAAATTAAGTACATGGTAAAAATAGCAACTGCTGGAAGTAAAGAAGCAAGAGACTTAGAGAAAGTAAAACGTGCATTTGAAAAGGCATATAGAGAAACATCTAAGACACAAGAAGGTACTCAATATTCTATAAAACAAAATAAGCAAATGTTAGAGAAACAATTTAAAGAACTAACTGGAGATTCTAAAATGGTAGCAGATGCTAAAATGGGTAGATATGCTTTCCAACAAATGCAAAAACAAAATGGTAATTTTGAAGGAGAAGTAGAAGCTCCATATAGTCAAGAAGCTATGCAACTATACGAAGATATAGAAAATTCAAGAAAAACAAGTAGTCATTTATACCATAGTACTCCAGTAGATAGAATACAAAGTATAGTACAAAATGGACTACAAGTAGGAAGTCAACAAAATCAAGAAGGAGTAAGTAGTACTGATAAATTATATTTAAGTGCAACAGAAGAATTAGCTGAATCATTTACTCCAAATGATAGTGTAACATTAAGAATATCACCTAATGCTAATCTAGAAAATTTAGATAATGATTTACTAGGTGGAGAAGGTTCTTATACAATTACAAATAATATTGATCCAAAATATTTACAAGTTAAAGAGAATGGAAAATGGGTAAATCTATTAAAATCTCAATATGCTAAACAAAATAATCAAAATACTAGATACTCTTTATCCGTAGAAGAAGCTAATACTACACAAGATAATGAAGGAAGAAAACTTAATGAAAATCAATTAGCTTATTTTAAAGATAGTAAGGCAGTAGATGAAAATGGTAATCTGGTAACTGTGTACCATACTATGACTAATACAGGAAACCAATTTTTTGAATTTAATCCAGTAGGAACAGACTTTTATAGATTTGGAGACCAAGTAGTAAACTACTTTACTGATAATCAAGATATGAGTGGTAGTTATGCTGATAGCAATTATAAAAGAGCTTATACGAAACCTATTAAATCAATGGAAGATGTACAAGACTTTATAAAATTTCAAAATACACAAAACGATAGCAAAATAGGAGTAAATGGAATAACAAGCCATTATTCTATAGAAAAAAATGGAGATGGGTTTACATTAAAACAAACTCCATCAGGTAAAGAGTTCTTAGGATATGATAATTTGTCAGAAGAAGGCAAAGTTGCTTTAAATAGGTTAAGAGCAAATGAAAGAGTACAAAAAGAATTTGAAAAAAGTAGTAATCCAACAGTAGTAATAACCGATACTCTTAAAGGATGGGATATAGTTAGAGAATATAAAGGTTATCCAGAACTAGCTGAATTAGTAGAACTATATGATAGAGAATCACAAAAACTTATAGCTACAGGAACTACTTATGAAGAACAAATGGTTATAAGAGAAATATTAAAAAATGATTTGGAAAACTATTTGTTTGGTACACAAGAATATAGTGATGAAAAAGTCAACGAAGTAATAGAACATAGCTTAACTAAACAATTTGAAAATGAACAAGATTTGATAGACAATATTCAAAATAATTTTCAAGCGAAATATCAATATGCTGGTTATATAAATATGACTAATCCTTATGTTATTGATACATTTGGAGAAAACTGGGATAGTGTTACTACTGAAAGAAATGAAGCTAAAAGTAGTGAATATAATAGAGTTGTCAAAGATAATGAAACAAAAGAAAAACTATATAATTTAGCACAAGAAAGCGAAAGATTATTTAAAGAATATAGTCAATCTAATAAACCTAGAGAATTTGCTGAATATTCAATAATAAAGAATAAAATCAATAATAGTGAATTAAGAGAAGTAGTAAACGATATGGGTATGTTTGGTTTAACCTATGAAGGATGGTTAGAAGCTGGAAAGAAAAATGCTGAATTATTTGGAGAAGAATATAAGCAAACATTACCTAACAGTGATGAAAAAATAACCAATTATACTGAAAGTTTAAATCCAGCTGAATTAGAATTAGTACAAGACTTAACCATAGGAGAATTTGTAAATAAATATGGTGAATTGTATAAAGAAAATATGAAATTTGGTGATTCAAGTTCTTATTTTAAAGACCAATTTAGAACAACTACTGGAACAACTTTAGATACTGATAAAATAGGTTATTCTAATATGTTTGATTTAGCTAGATATAACTTTGATGGATCAAGTGTTAGCGAGTTCTTAGATGAAAAATTAACTACTAATGATTTGGTAAAAAGAATAATAGAAAAAAATAACTCTGGCGAAACTAATTATGATGGCTTAATAATGAAAAATGTATACGATTATGGAGGACAAAGTAATAAATCTTATAGAACTACTGGAGATTTATACGTAACCTTTAATTCTAATCAATTTAAAGCAGTAGACAACTTAAATCCTACTGATGATGCTGATATACGTTATCAATTAGGAAATAATGAGGCAGCAACTACTAGTGGATGGAATGTACGTAGTGAAGATGTACGTTTACAAAGTGCATTTAAAGATGCAATAGCACCTATTCAAGAACAAGTACAAGAATTAAGTAATACTATTAATGAGATTAGAGACAATATAGCACCATTAAGAGCTATGAATGAAGAAGAAGCTAATGAATATGCTACACAAACACAAGAAGCATTTGAAAACGAAGCAGCTCCTATTAGAAATAATCTTACTGAAGAAGAAAATCAACGTATGGATATGTTGGAGTTCTTAGAACGTAATAACATGATGAATGAAGAAAGACGTTATGAAAAAGAGCAATTAGAGAATAAAATTAATCCAGTATATCCTACTGAAGAAGCAACTCCTGGACAAGCATTAAGTGATATTAGAGATATAGATGAAGTAGGAAAAAGAGATGTAAAGGCATACCAATACGAACATCCAGAAGTAAAACCATATTTCCAAGAAGAAGCTAGAGGAATGTTAAACGATTTAAACAATTCTATTAAAGGTGAAAGGTTTATAAACGAAAGCCAACAAAGAGGACAAGGTACAAGCTATGATGTAATAGGAGTTAAAAGATTTACTTCTCCAGAAATAGCTGAATTATTAGATAGTAAGTATGGTTATACTTATGACGATATAAGAAAAGGTTTAAATGCTATTATAGAGGATCATGGAGCTGAAAACATAGCAATAGCTAAACGTATAGAACTTGTATTAGATGATAATTTGAGAAATGGTTATACTGACTGGCAAACTGGTACGGAAATACCACCTAATCAAGAGTACTTAAATATGTTAGCTGAACAAGAGTGGCAAAATTATTTTGATGATATAAATAGTCAATATCCTTTAGATGTAAACCAAGTACAATATGCTTTAGAACAAGAAAGACAACAAGAAGAACAATATAGAATTGAAAAAACATTAGAAGAAATGACTGAAGATGATATAAACTTAGAGCCATTTTTAAGTGGTTTACAAGGAGCCAGTGAAAGGCAAGCTGAAAGACAACAACTAAGAGAAGAATTAAATCAAAAGAGAGAAGTTAAAATACCTAAACAAAGTGATGGTAGAAAAGCATGGAATAGATTTAAGTCTTTAGTATCTAATGAATTTGCAGTATTAGATGATTATTCTAAACGAACTGGAAATAAAGATATTAAGTTTAAAGCTGATACATATAATAACTATCAAGCAATAGCACAGTCTAACATAGAAACTGCACAAACTGATATTAATGGTAAAGCTATAGGACGTTCTGGTAATTCAATAATAGAAGAAGCAAAAAGTTTAGGACTTGAAAATACATTTGATGAATACATAAAACAATGGGCTAACGTAGATAGAGCTAAACAAGGCAAAGGAGCAGCTAATTATTCTGCTCAAGAGTCATATAAGATAGTTAAAGAAATGGAAGCTAAATATCCAGTACTTAAAAGACTTGGCAAGGATATGTGGCAATATTATAGAAATGCAAGACATAACCTAAGAGATGCTGGAGTAATAAGTCAAGAAGTTAGTGATATGTTAGGCAGAAGATACCCTCATTACACTCCATATATAAGTGAAAACATAGAGAATTATTTTACTGATGAAGGTAAATTAAAACCTAAGAGTACTATCAAACGTGCTAAAGGTGGAGCTGCAATAGGTAGTTTATTAAGTGTAGAAGAAGCTATGCAACGTTACACTAAGTCTGAATTTAATACTATTTTTGGTAATGATTTATTTAGAGAAATAGTTAAAACTTCAAACGATATAGTACAACTAGGTGGAGACGATAGAGGAATGCAATTTGTAAATGCCGATAATCTATATGCTGATAAAAACGGATATTATCTAACTGCTTATGAAAATGGTGAACCTATTACTGCTAGAATAAGCGAAGATATGTATAAAACTTTAACAAGAGAATCTAGAAATAGAATAAGTGATATAGAAAATACATTCTCAGCAGTAACTAAACCATTACAAGGACTAAGTAAACTAAGAAGAAATATCTTAACTAGCTGGTCTCCTACATTTATATTTAAAAATGCTATAAAAGATATTCAAGAAGCTGTATTCAATTCTAAATATACGGCAGATATGCTAAAAAATATGCCTAGAGCCTACAAAGAATTAGTATCTAATACTGAACAAGCACGACAATTTAAGTCTTTATATGGTAGTGGCTTAACAATGGGGCAATACGATATAGATAGTATGAATTATACTCCTAGTGGTAAAAATAAAACCTTTTTACAAGGGCTTAAGAACATTATTACTGGAACTAATGAACTAGTAGAAATAGCTCCTCGATATGCTGAATTTTTGGCAAGTATAGATCATGGAGCATCATTACAAGAAGCTATGTATAATGCACGTGAAGTAACTACTAACTTCTCTAGAGGTGGTACACTTGCAAAAGCATTAAATAGAAACGGATTTACATTCTTAAATTCTAGTATTCAAGGCTTTGATAAGTTTATACGTAACTTTAGTGGTGAAAACGGAGCTAAAGGTATAGTCAATAGTCTTGCAAAAGCTGCTATATTTGGAATAGCACCAGCAGTATTTAATGAACTTGCATTTGGTAGTGGTGATGATAAAGACGAAGAATACGAAGCATTACCTGATTATATTAAAGACAATTATTACATAATAAAAACTGGAGATGGTAACTTTATCCGTATACCTAAAGGACGTGTATTAAGTGTATTTGGAAGTGCTGCAAGACGTACTATTGAAGCTATGGAAGGCGAAGAAAATGCCTTTGAAGGTTTTTTAAACAATGCTTGGACGCAAGTTGGATTTAATAATCCAGATGAGAATAATATATTTGCTCCTTTAATGCAAGCTTATGGAACAGAAAACGGAACAAACTGGTATGATAAAAACCAACCTATCGTACCTACAAGATTACAAGATAAACCAAAAGCAGAACAATATGATGCAGGAACAGATGCTTTTAGTATATGGTTAGGAGATAAACTTGGTATAAGTCCTTATAAACTTAACTATGTACTAGACCAATATAGTGGTGGTATAGGAGATATTTTCTTGCCAATGATAACCGAAGAAGCTAATAGTGATGGAAGTATAATAGCACCTATAAAAGACCAATTTACTGCTGATTCAACTACCGATAATAAATATGTTAGTGATTTTTATTCTAAAAATGATGAACTAACAGTAAATGCTAATTCAAGTAAAGCAACTGATGAGGATATATTAAAACAAAAATATATGTCTACAGTAAGTTTTGATATGGGGCAATTATATAAAGAACGTAGAGAGGTACAAGCTGATAAGACTTTATCTAAACAAGAGAAATATCAAAAAGCACAAGCTATTAAAGACGAAATAAATAGAATGGCAAAAGAAGCTTTAGATAACTACGAAAACGTCAATATTACTGGAGATTATGCTAATATCAATGGTATGGAATATCAAAAGACAGATGATGGATGGAAAAAGGTTAATAGCAATAATGCCGATACTATGAACTCTTTAGGTTTAAGCGATAGAGAAAAGAACAATTATACTAAAACAAAACAAAATATCTCTAGTATTAAAGAAAAATATAAAGATACTGATGACTATAATGGCAAGAAAAGCGAAATTATAGGAGAAATAATCAATACTAACTTAGATGACAATTCAAAACTAAGCCTATATCAAGATACTTATAGAGATAAATTAGCAGATAGTATAGATGATTTAGGAATAAATGCTGATACATACTTAGAATATAAAGCACAAGATTTTAGTGCTGATAAAGATAAAAATGGTAAGTCTATTAGTGGTAGTAAAAAACGTAAAGTATTTGATTATATAAACTCATTAGATATACCATACCAACAAAAAATTATACTAGCTAAAAGTGAATATAATTCATTTAACGATAATAATGCCGAAATAATAGAATATATAGAAAATACTGATATGGATTATGATGAAAGAATAGAATTATATAAAGCTTTAGGATTTAAAGTAGATGGAGATAGCATAAGTTGGTAAAATTTGGGAAAAAACTTGTAGTATACTTGAAAGAGAGAAAAGCTAAAATTTTCTCTCTTTTGTATGCTAGAAAGGAGAGAAAAATGGCATTAAGTAATTTAGAAAATAGAGTAAAACAAGATTCTGCCTATCCTAGAACTGCCGAAGATGCAATTAGAAGGGATAAAGATATAGACAAAGTAACAATTAAAGCTAGTCAAATAGAGCTTGAAGGATATACTACTATCAATGGTGGATTTAAGATAGATAATACTGGTAATATGGAATGTAATAATGCAACCATAACAGGAGGGAAAATCAATCTTATTAGTAATGAAACATCTCCAGCATTAGTATTAACATCATCTGTTAACGATAGGATGTCTACCGAAGTAACTGGAACTCATATAGGAATATATGAAAAAGACTTAATTGATCCTAGTGTGTCTACTCCTAAATTTTCATTATCATACTTTGAAAATCAAGGATATACTGCTATGGCTATGCAAGGACAACAATCTTATTTAAGTCTAGGAACTTATACTTTGAATGGAAACTTAGTTGTACCTGTATCTATTAGTGAATTGAATGGTGGATTAATAGAATTAACAAGCTTAGACGGAACAAACACTATTAAACTTAATGGAAGCAACGGAAATATTAAGTGTGTTACTTTAACTCAAACATCATTAGAAGAAGCTAAAAAGAATTTTGAAAAACTAGATAATGCTTTAGATTTAATAAAAGGTATAGATATATATAAATACAACTTAAAAGCTGAAGATAATGGAGATAAAAAACATATTGGATTTGTAATAGGTGATGGTTATAAATATAGACGTGAAGTAACGGATAAACAAAACAAAGGAGTAGATTTATATTCATTTGTTAGTTTATGCTGCAAAGCAATACAAGAACAACAGGAAGAAATAGAAGAACTTAGAAAGTTGGTGAATAAATGATAAAAATAGATGATGACCAAACTACAATACATCTTACTAGAGGAGATGCAACTCATAGCGATTATAATAGAATCGCTTTTTATTTTCCTATTTGGGATGATGAAGAACAAGAAGAAACAAAATATGAATTTCAATTAACTGATAAAATAACATTCTTAGTTTATGAACCTAAAGGATATACTAAACGTGAATTATTAAAAGTAGAAAAAACTATAGCTGAACTTGGATATATAGCTCCTACTGAAACACCTGAATTAGTCTCAACTAGTGAAGATACTAGTGTATTTGAATTAGATAATAAAAAACACACGTATAACTATGAAATTATCTTAAACGGAGATACTACTATTCTAGGTAGTGATGATGAAGGAGATAAAAAAATAATAGTATATCCAGGTGGAACACAGGAGGATGAATAATGAGTGAAAATATGTTAAGAGGTAGTTTAACATCTAACACTAGTGGTAAAGGAGCTTTAGGTTTTAAAGGTGAAAGAGGTTATTCTAACTATGAATTATATGTAAATAGTGGTGGAACTATGACTGAACAAGAATGGTTAGACCATTTTGGAGTAGACTTAACTGGTTATTGTAAAACATCTGAAATGACTTCGTATGTAAATACTGCTACTGGAGATTTAGAGGAATTAGAAACAACTGATAAAACTGATTTAGTAAGTGCTATAAATGAACTTAACACAAACATTAATTCTTTAGATGATAGAGACAACTATTCAACCACCGAGCAAGTAGTAGGTACGTGGATAGATGGTAAACCTATATATAGAAAAGTAATCCAATGTGGGGTTTTACCAAACAGTGCAAATAAAGACGTAGCACACAATATACAAAATTTTGGTACTACTATAAAGTGCAATGGTATGGCAGTTAGAACAAGTGATAAAAGAGCTTTACCTATCCCAGATAGCACACCAAGTGCCGAAATAGTATGTGGTGCAACGAATACAAACGTATATATAACTACTAATAACGATAGAAGTTCTTTTGACAATAGTTTTTTGGTTTTAGAATACACTAAAACTACTGATTAAGGAGGAAATATATGGCAAAGACTGTAACAACTAATATTGAGTATTTTATAGGTGATACCTATGAAAGAAACTTTATAGTAAAAAAATACACAGACGATATAGATTCTGTGTTTTTTAGTGTTAAAAAATCTAACGGAGATAAAAAGACAGTATTACAAAAGACATTAGATAACGGAATAACTTTAGTAGATGATGTGGTAGTAGATAACGAAAGACGAAGAACTTATCAATTAATGATAAATGCAGAAGATACTGAAGATATGACACCAGAACAAGAATATGAATTTGATGTTGAAATAGTAACAAATAAAGATGAATACGATTTAAAGCAAACAATTATAACTGGCAATTTTATTCTAACTAATGCAACTACAAGACTATGGAACGAATAGGAGGGAAAATATGAATGATATAGAAGTAGAAGTATATGATGTAAATTATATACCAGATTATAAAGAACACGAAGAACAAAGACAAGCAAATGAAGCAATAAGAGTATCTAATGAAGCAACACGTCAATTAAATGAAGCTTCAAGAGTATCATTGTATAACGATTTAGAGTACAAAAAAGAACATGATTATTGGAAAGGCGATAAAGGCGATACTGGTACAGCAGCTATTATAAGTAGTGCAAGTGCGACAGTAGATTCTAACGTTGGATCTCCTAGTGTTAGTGTTACTATGGGAGGTACATCTTCTGATAGAACTTTTGCTTTTGCTTTTAGTAATTTAAAAGGAATTAAAGGAGATACAGGAGCGACTGGTGCATCAAATGAATTGACTATAGGAAATGTATCAAGTGGGGCAAGTGCTAGTGCAACTATAACAGGAACTAGTCCTAACCAAGTTTTAAATTTAGTTTTACCAAAAGGGGATAAAGGCGATACAGGAGAACAAGGTTTACCAGGTCAGCCAAGTGGGGCACCTTTAGTAGCAAATTCTATAAATGAGATGACAGACACATCAAGAGTATATGTTAATACAAGTGATGGTAATTGGTATTATTATAATGGCAGTTCATGGATTAGTGGAGGAACATACCAATCATCAGGAATAGAAGATGGAAGTATAACTCCTAAAAAAACAAATTTTTTGCCCAAGCAATTAAATGAATTAAACGTATTTAATCCTGAAGAATTAATAGATGGCTATTATGTTGGTGCTTCTATTACTCCTATTGCTGCAAGTGGTTGGGAATATTATCAAACTGATGATTTAGTTGCAGGAGAAACTTATACAATGGGTGGTGATGGGCATATTATAATATCTTGTTTTTATGGGACAACTAATGTACTTTTACAAGATAGTGCAAGTAATATAGTGTTTAATATACCTTCTACTGCCACAAGTATTTTTATAAGTTCAACAACAGCAAGCAAAAACAATATATGGATCACTAAAGGTGGGACTGCTTTTAATTATAAAACAGATTATAAAAAAGATTATATTATTGATGAAAATATAATTAATATGAAAAAATATAAATATAATTATAAAATAGTTGATAAAAATGGGAATGGGCATTATACAACTTTAACAGAAGCAGTTGCAAATTCAACTAGTGGTGATGTTCTTGTAGTTTATCCTGGTATTTATAATAATGAAGAAGTTCAATGTTGGGGTAAAACTTTAAATATAATTGGAATTAATAGAGATACATGCATTATAAAAAATAATTATTGTGATTATTATAGACCACCAATCGAATTTAGTGTAGGAATATTAAAAAATCTTACTTTTATTTCAGAATATAACGAAACAAACTATAATAATGTTAGTGGTTGGAAATCTTATGCTATACATGTTGAAGATGATTACCAACAAAACAAAACAATGTTAATTGAAAATTGTTGTTTTGAAAGCCAATGTAATTATGCAGTTGGATTGGGTACTCGTGGAGGGTGCAATGTTGAATTTAATAACTGTATAATGAAAGGTAATAACCCTGTTAGTGGGCAGGGTGGATTATATTTTCATGATGCTTCTAATTCAAATTATGCAGGAGTTCAAAATGTTAGTTTTATAAATAATAGAGTTCTAACTGGTTACAATGGTTCTTCAACTGATTTAAGAATTGAAAGTCAAGGAACAGTTGGAAGCACTGTAAATGTAGAGTTTATAAATAATATTGTTATTAATAATGCCACAGGAACTATTACTAATAGATTTGTTGATCATGCTAGTGGTACATGGAAAAATAATTTTGATGATTTAACAAACTTTAATTTAACATATTCATCATTTGGCAATAATGATACTAAAATTAATAAATAAAAGAGGGGATTAGATGATAAAATTATTTAATACAACTGATACTCTTTTTTCAATAAATAATGAATTAGAGAAAGCTATATTAGATAAACTAACGGAGGTGTAAATATGAAGAAAGTTAAGAAGATAAGTAAATATGTAATGAATTTTCTAGCTATGATTAATGCTCTTATAGTAGGGTTAAGTCCTATATGGGGGTGGAATTTAGATAAAGTAACAGATAGCATTGTAGTTATTACAGGTGTTATTGGCTTATATTTAGTAGGTGGTAAAATGTTTGAGACACCTAAAGTAGATGAACTAATATCACAAGAAAAGCCATTTGAAGATATGGAGGATTAAATATGAAAACTTATAAAGGATTTGTTAAAGTTCCCATAAAAACTTTTAAAGACTGGCGAAATACTGTTATAGGTAATGCTTATGACATGGATGGCAAATATGGTTATCAATGTTATGACTTAGCTAATCTATTTTGGAAAAATGCAACTGGTAGAACTTGCAAAAGTGCTACTAAAGATGGTGGTGTAGCTGGAGGAGCTTCTGGAATATGGGGAGCTAGAGAACAAAATAACAAAGATAACGAATTTACTCTTATAACTGATTATAAAAAATTAAAAAAAGGAGATATAATCATTACTAATAATGGTAAATACGGACACGTTTGTTGGCTAGACCAAGATTACAATAGCGATACTTATTTAAAAGTGCTAGGACAAAATCAAGGCAATACAGGAGGCAAACTACCTGGAGCAAAAGTTAAAGATATTGACTGGGCATTTAGAAAATATTTCTTAGGTGCTTTTAGATTTAGAGCTTGGCATATTACACCAACTAAAGGAGTATATAAATGCCTTTATGATATGAATATTCGTAAATCTCCTAATGGTGCTAAAGTAAAAGTTAAAGACTGCACAGATGCTATGCAAAAGGCATTGACTAGTAAAAAACCTAATGATAATGCTGTTATTAAAAAAGGAACTAATATTACTATACTAGAGGTAGTAGAAAAGAATGGAACATACTGGGGTAAAAATTATTCCGGTTATGTTTGCTTAAATGATGGCTCTACAACGTATTGTAAGAAGGTGTAAGAGTGAAATCTACTCAATTAATATCTCTATTTTTAAGTATATTAAGCATATTAGTAGTAATAACTAATTTTGTTTTAGGTATATTTGATAGAGGAAAAAAGACTAAAGAGGAAACTGCAAAAGAAGAAAGCAATCAAAAACTAATTGAATATCAATTAAAAGAACTAAAAGAAGATTATAAGAGTATAGCTAGTGATATTAAAGAAATTAAGAAGATGTTAGATAGCTATAAAGAAACATTTAGATCAATGATAAAAGATGAAATGAATGAACACGTTAAGATGTATCACCAAAAGGAGATGTGAAATGAATTTAGATGAAGATATAGATAATTTAGTAAAGAAAATAGATGCTAATGCTGATAAAATACAGAGCAACGAATGGAAAATACATCAAAATACAGGAGCATTAGAAATACTGAAAACCTTTAAATCTGATAGTAGGAAATTCTTTATTATGTGGCTAGTAACATTCATAGCATTTATAGGTTTACTTGGATATACTTTTTATATTTTAAGCAATTACCAACAAGTAACTACTGAACAAAGAGTAGAAGATGTAGATACTATTGATGGTGATATAGTAAACGGAGATAATTATGGGGAAAATAATCCAGAAAACAACTAGATACGTAAAGAAATCACAAACTACTACTGATAAGAATGGTAGAGTACATTGTAAAACCTGTGGAGCTTATGTAGGCAACAAAGGTAGAAAGAAAAAATAATGCTTAAACTAGAATTTACTAAACAAGAAGTAGAAATAATAAAAAGTAAAATATATTTAAGTGAATTACAAGAAAGAATATTAGACTATCGGTTAAAGGAATACTCTATAACCAAAATGGCTATGCTAGAAAATGTTAGTGAATCTACTATAAGTAGGGAGCTAAACAAGGTTAAGAGAAAGATAATGAGAATAATCTGATATTTTTTTGACATAAACAAGACAAGAACTAGATAATTCTAGTTCTTTTTTTTATGGGAAAATGTAACCAGAAAGGAGAAAACTATTGATTTAAAACATTGATAGGGTTCTTCTTTCTTTTTTTAAGGAGTGATTATATGTACCCTAACTATTACAATAATTTATCTCAATTAAGATATGCAAAATCTATTGAAGATGTAAAAAGAGAATTTGTAGTAGGAGATAC
>Ga0247611_10002594_pt1 | contig 28644 bp, 29 predicted proteins | sample 177DNAGHGhighgp2_FD_192422 | JGI IMG/M metagenome (GOLD analysis project Ga0247611, IMG submission 192422) | Sheep rumen microbial communities from Palmerston North, Manawatu-Wanganui, New Zealand - 1770 DNA GHGhigh gp2 | ecosystem: Host-associated > Mammals > Digestive system > Stomach > Rumen... | reverse complement strand
AAATGGTGATTAGTGTTTTAAGACGTTTAGTTTTACCTATTGCCAATCTATATTTAAAGGAAACGCTTCATTCACAAATTGACCGTCTTCACCAAAATAATCTGTTTTTAAATAATTATCATCATCATAGTGTTCTATACGTTCAACTTTGCCTTTTCCTTTACCACCGGTATAAAAGTATATTTTACGTTGTAATCCGGTATCTATATCTGTATCTTCAATTATACTTTCAATATTACCGTTACTATCATATTTATATTCCGAATAATTAATTTCTTTAGTAACACAATTTATTTTGCCACTGGTTTTATCAAATTCACATATTATTCTATTCCCAGCACCTAATAAGTGCCTTACTTCATGAATAAAACCTTTGGAGTACCAAACACTATAGGCAGTACTATCTCCTTTATTCTTTATAAAAATATTAGTTATTTCGTTAGGAGATTTTCTCATTCTGGTAATAATATAGACTTTACCATCAGGTAATTCTAATCGGTACTTCAGGTCATTAGATTCTCTCGTATATTTAGAAATATCGACTTTTTCTATTTCTTCAAGGTCTATTGCCAGTTGCTTTTTTATAGCTTCTATATCCGAACACTCCACATGTAACAACTCATCATCAAGCTGTGGAGGTATTCTGTTTAATTTTGCATTTAATTCAATTTGCTTTGGAGTTAGACCTTCCGTCGAAAATTCATATACCTTTTGAGTAGGATTTTCATCTACTTTTGAAGCAGAAACATCATCTGCTTTTGGTATTGTAGGTTCTTCCGTTTTGGGTATAGGATTTTCATCTACATTCTGGATTGGGGGTTCTTCTGTTTTTGGTGACGGAGGCTCTTCAATCTTTGGAGTCGGAGTTTCTTCCGGTTTCAACTCTGAAGTTTCAGTTTTTTCAGGAGTTTGAATATCATCAACTTTTGATGAATGAGGTTCTTCCGCTTTTGGTATAGGAGTATCTTCCATTTTTGAAATTGTAGGTTCTTTTTCTGTCTTTATATGAGGGTTGGAATGACCTGTTGCATGATTAACTTCTTTCTCTGCTCCACCAAGAAATTTTTGAATACCTTTACCGAGTTTCCCTGTTCTGCCGGCAAGAACGAATCCTGCTAAAGTAACAGCAGAAGTCATTCCGATTGCCCAATTTCTTACCTTGTGGTTAGGCTTTTCTTGGACTTCCTGTTCTTCCTTAGACGATACAAATTCATCGGGTTTTTCTTCCGTTTTTGGAGGGGTTATTACTTTAGATTCCTCTTTTACAGAAGATAAATTCTTTTTATCTAAAAGTGATTCGGTAAAACTTATATTGTGAACAGTCATAAAATATCCCTTTCTATTACACACAGTTATATAAAGTAAATAAACTATGAAAAATTGCCATTTAGATTTGTAATAGGCATATATTTCTATTGATTATTGCGAAAAATTTACAAATAAGCAATTTCGTGATACAATAAAGAGTATGGAAGAGAAAAAAGTAAAGTGTCCTTATTGCGAGACTGAAATTGATAATAATATTGAAAGATGCCCTCATTGTAAAGAATGGTTTGTAGAACCTCATTTAGAAGGTTTTAATCTTATTTCTATACCGTTGAATATTGCTTTTATGACTGTTTTCGGGGCTGTAGGAATGTTCTATATCTACAGTTTGATATGGGTATTTTTTAATACAAAAGCTATTATTAATATTGCTATTCCAAAGGATGTAAAGAAATTCAAAGTTCTGTTGGTACTTGCTTGTATATCAGTATTTTTAACATTGATATCAAAATACTTTGTTGCACTTGATGTAGCAATATTTATATGTTTGAGTTACAGAATACTTAGAATAATTGAAAAATACACCCTTAAAAAATATAATTCGCCTGTAACACACCACGAATTAGGTATGTTATTCTTTAGAATTTTATATGTGGTATATTATATTGATACTTACAAACAAAGAGTTTACGATCCAAAACAGAGATACTGTCTTGAAAAAAGACGATGGTTTGAATATTTGGTACTATGTGTAGTTTTATCATTTATTTTGGGTTATAAATTCGGGTATTCAACTATATTCTTTGTTGGATTTTAAAAATTTTATTGCAAATAATTGATAAAGTCCGTTAGGTTCATTACATTACCTAACGGACTTTTCAAACTATAAAACTCAATGAGGATTTTATGTTAAAGCAAAAGTCATATCCGCTTCAACACACACTTTTCCGTCGACTCTGCCGATACCGTGAGCCTTGCAGATAGGGCCTTTTAATTTTGTAAGCTCAATTTCCATTTCAAACTTATCACCCGGTCTTACAATATTTTTAAATCTTGCATTTTCAACGCCTGCATATAGTGCAAGTTTGTTTTGGAACTGAGGTAATTTTAACAAAATTGCTGCAGAACATTGTGCCATAGCTTCAAGCTGCAAAACTCCAGGCATAACAGGATTATTAGGGAAGTGTCCTTGGAAAAATTCTTCATTCATAGTAAGATTTTTGTAGCCTTTGCAGTATTTTCCCGGTACACACTCAGTAATTCTGTCTACCAATAAAAACGGATATCTGTGAGGAAGCATCTTCATTATTTCAAATATATCCATACTGAAAGCTTCTTGTTCTTTAATTTCTTCTGTCATATTTTTCTCCTTAGTTTTATTTACATTCAATTAATTTATCTTTTAAAATTTTCGCTACTTTAATATGAACCGCATGTCCTGCTTCTTTGGCGAGTATCTGACATTTTAAATTAAGCGGATTTACTCCGGTTAAATATAAATCACCAATTAAATCAAGCATTTTATGCTTTACAGGTTCTTTTTCCGAACGTAATTGCGTTGTATAACCGTCATCAGTTAATCCTACGGTATTATCAAAGGTTACCCCCTGAGCAAATCCAAGCATCTGGAATTTCTTTAAATCCTTATAAAACCCAAATGTTCTTGCCTCAGTTATTTCCTTTTGATTTTTAGGATTGTAATTTACAAAACATGTTCGCAAATCCTTATGGTTATAATTGACGGCATACGAAATAAATAAATCCTCTGCGGGAAGTATCACAAGGCTTGTTTTACCGTTTAAATAGTATACAGGTTCAGAAACCGTATATTTTTTAGGTCTGTATAATAACGGTTTATCAATACCTGCGTTTTTGAACAACTCTACCCACTCTTTTGAACTTCCGTCTAAAATAGGTACTTCCGTTCCGTCCATATAAATATCCAAAGAATCAATACCACAAATAGCAAGAGCGGCTGTTAAATGCTCGGTTAACATAGCCTGTGCTTTGTTTTTACCCAAAACAACACAATGATCCGTTGCTATAACATTTTCAACACCAGCCTCAAATTCTTCGCCTTTAACAAAATATCGAATTTTTCCGGACTCCGACGGAATAAACCTTACCGTACAAGGTTTATTCTTCATTAATCCGTTACCTGTTATTTGTGTTTCTTTTTTTAGTGTTACCATTTTATTTACTTACATTTTCTTCAAATTCTTTAAACAAAGGTTCATATTTTTTGAATTTTGCAAAGATTTCCTGAGCATCTTTCATTGTTTTTAATTGTTTAATAAAGTCTTTTCTCGGAACAGCAGGAATACCTACAATAATTGATTTTTCAGGGAAGGATTTTGTAACACCTGCTTTTGCGGTAATAATAGTATCGGAACCGATTTCGATATGATCTGCAAGACCTGCTTGTCCTGCTATAACTACTCTGTCTCCGATTACACAACTGCCGGCAATCCCAACCTGAGAAACGATTAAACAACCTTTACCCACACGACAGTTATGACCAATCATAACAAGGTCGTCAATCTTGGTATTATCCCCGATAACCGTATTTTCAATAGTACCTCTGTCTATTGTAGTATTAGCACCAATTTCAACATTATTACCGATTACGACACTACCGATAGAAGGGATTTTGAAGATAACATGATTTGCGGCATCATCTCCGCTTATAGAACCTTCTTTTCTGGCATGTTCAATATTATCAGGGTTTTCTGTAACAAAGCTGAAACCGTCTGCACCGAGAGAAACACCATGATGAAGAATTACGTCATTTCCGACTTGAACTCTGTCTCCGATATTTACACCCGGATGGAAGAAACAATTATTCCCTATTTTAGCTTCACCGCCGATATAACAATTTGCCATTATACGAGTGTTATCACCAATCACTGCATCATGAGAAATTACAACATTAGGACCGATTTTAACATTCTGCCCAAGTTTAGCACTCGGATCAACAACTGCTGTCGGATGAATTCCATCATTAACTACAGGCGGCACATAGAATAAATTTATTAATTTCATCATAGCAAGACGAGGTCTTTCAACTTCGATTGTTGTATAACCGTCAATCTGAACACCCAAAGGAACAAGTGCTGCTTTTGCTTTTGACTTTGAAAGGTTTGCAATTTCTTCTTCTCCTAACGCTAATGCAAGAGTATTTTCATCCGCCAATAACGGTGGTGCAATTCTTTCAATTTTTGCATCCTGAGCTTTTGTAAGCATTCCGCCTGTTATCTGTGTAATTTCTTCAAGTGTGAATTGTTTCATCCTTATTTCTCCTTATTTATTAATTTTATTAATTATATTTGTTGTAGATTTACCTTCCACAAAGCTTATGAACTCAACTTTTGTTCCGTTCTTACGCATAATATCTGCTTCCGGTAAAGTATCCATTGTATAATCTGCACCCTTTGTATAAACATCGGATTTTATTTCATCAAGCAAATTGCGTGGACTGTCTTCATCAAACATAACCACATAATCAACACAAGACAAGGCACAGAGAATTTCTGCCCTGTCATTTTCATTGTTAATAGGACGATCAGGTCCTTTTATGCTTTTTACCGACTTATCGGAATTTAAAAGCACAACAGAAACATCCGCAAAACTTTTGGTTTTTTGCAGATATCTTACATGCCCGACATGCAAAATATCAAAGCAGCCGTTTGTAGCAACAACAGTCTTCCCCTCACTATGAAGGGTTTCGACCAATTTCTTTACGTCCTCTCTGCTTATAATTTTTCCCATCAACAATTCCTTAATCTACATTTAATATTAGCAGAAAAAACAATGTTTTTAAACATCTTTTAACTTTTATGAAGATTATTTTGTAGTGAAAAGTTAATTAAGTTAATAGCTGCCGTCAGATGAAAACTCATCTTCATCATCTTTCATTGCAGATAAATCATCTTTATAAACCGCATCAAAATCATCAGGCATTAGCTCAGGATCCGGCCATTCCGTATCATCATCAAAACGGCAGGCATGCAAATTGTATGAGCTTGTAAAATCCGAATTACTCAAAACCGATTCGGAGAAAACACATCCGGCTAAATCGGCTTCTGAAAAATTGCAATATGTCATTTCTGCATAACTGCAATCCGCACCGGTCATGATACTTCCCGTAAAATCACATTCAACAATTTTTGCTCTTGTAAAATCCACAGAGGTTAAATCCGTGTTGCTGAAATTAACAAGCGATAAGTTACAATCAGAAAAAGAACTTGAATTTAAATCAACATCTGAAAAATCTATTTCATTAAAATTCATGGTAGAAAAATCTATCTCACTCAAATCAACTTCTTCTTGTTCCTGTTTCCATTGATTAAATTTTTCAGGATGCTTTTGCAATAATTCAACTAATTCTTCTTTAGTATAATCTATCATTAATCATTATCTCCTTATCTTCGGGGTTATACAATTTTATATTTTAAAGCCTTCAAAGCTGCTTGTAATCTATCATCAACTTCAAGTTTTTGCAAGATATTTGCAACATGAGCTTTTGTTGTATTTATACTTATAACAAGAATTTGTGCTATTTCCATATTACTGTAACCTTCTGTCATAAGTTTTAAAATCTGAGATTCTCTTGCCGTCAAATCATATTCCTTAGCTGCTGCATTATCATCAATCATAGGAGAATTTGTCGTCGCTTTCAAAACTATATGAGCAATACTCGGATCAAACCAAGCGGCTCCGTCGTACACTGAACGAACAACTTCTATCAATCTTTGCGGATTAATTTCTTTTGAGCAATACGCATTTGCACCGGCCTTAAGGCTGTTTAAAACCTCTTTTTCATCATTATGAGATGTCAAAATTATAACCTTTACATCTTTATTCGAACCGCGAATAATTCTGGTAGCCTCAATCCCGTTCATAACCGGCAGACCTAAATCCATAATAACAATATCTACAGGATTAGAATTAAAAACCTCTATTGCTTTTTCTGCGGAATCCGCCTCATATATAGTACCAACAAAGTCAACACCTTCAAAAGCTGTCTTTAAACCAAATCTTGTAAGTTCGTGATCTTCCACTATCAGAATATTTATTGTCATATTCCCAATTCCTTTTTAGCAAGCTCATAATCAGGATTTATTGCGTGGCTTTTGGCAAAATAATAATTAGCTTCCTGCTGTAATCCCTTTGCCTTAAAAACCAATCCTTGATAATAATAATATCTAAAATCATTTTCGTCAATATTTTTTACAATATCCAAATATTTTGAAGCTTCCGTAATATTATTAAGAATTAGCTTATTCCTTGCTAATTCAAGCCAGCCATCAATATAATTAAGGTTGATTGCTACTGATTTTTTCAAATATTCAACCGTTCTGTCATTATCCATTATTGCAATGTTGTAATATGCTTCAGGACAATTAGAGGAATCCTTCAGAATTTTTAAGTAAATATCTTTAGCTTGTTTACTGTTTCCTAACGCATTATAAGCCATAGCTGTCCAAACCAAAGCCTGATTATCGGAATTCAACATTTTGAAAAATTTTAAGGCCTCTTTATAATTTCCGTTTCTATAATTAATTTTGCCTAATGTTATCACTGCATTATAATCGTTTCCGCCAAGCTGAACAGCTTTTTCAGCAAAATTTTGTGCCTTTTCATATTCTTTTTGCGAATAATACGTTGCAGCCAAAAGTCCATATATCAACTTGTTGGATTTTTTCTTATTTGAAACTCCCATTTGCAGAGTTCTTACAGCCTTCAAGTCTTCTCCTATACTATGATAGTACGCACCAAGATAATATTTTTTCATGGAATCATTTTTCTCGCATTTGTATGCGGTGTAATACTCCAAAGTAGTTATCCTGTTCTGAAATTCAGTCGTATTAAATTTTGTTTTTTTAATGTTTTCAAGAATTTTTGAAGCTTCCTTTGGTTTATCTTCTTGCAAAACTATTTCTATTTTAAGCTTTTGGTAATTGATGTTATCAGGATTCATCTTGAGGGCATTATTTATATACATATCCGCATTTTGTAAATTCCCTGTTTTCAGAGAACCCAATGCTGCAACATAATTTGCATAATCGTATTTTGTCAGCAACGCATTGTTTTTGATAAGCTCAGCGGTGGCCTCTTTACTCTGGGCATTATACATAATGTTTGAATATATTTCCGCAAGATAAATCTCATCCTCTTTTGCAGGAACTATTTTAGGGAAATAAAATTTTTTAACGTCTTCTGATTGTGTAAAAGAAATTTCTTTATCGGAAACTTTATTTATGGCTTCATCACTCAGAGTAAACAATCCTATTTCAGAGAGTTCATCCGCCAGCTTCATGTATGTATAATCATTTGGAATAATATGTCTTATAAGCACCGCAAAATCCATATAAGCAGATTTTACATTTGCCTGTCGGAAACGCTGCATAGCAATTTCATAATGATTACTGATATCATTATGAGATAACGTTGCTTTTTGCGGTTTCACATATATAATACTATCCTCTTTATTTGTATCTTTTAAGCTCGGTGTTTTTGTAGGATCTGCCGGACTGACATAACGAAGTGTCGCACAATTTGCAGATTGTACAATAAAAGAAGCAAATATAAATGATACTGTTAATAGTTTTATTAATTTCATATTATTTAATACTAGTCTTGTTTCCCTGAATAATAACAGTTAAACAATTCTACTATTTCCCCTTCCTTCTTTGTTGGTTTTTCTTTAGTTGAAAATTCGTAAATATCTTTTAAAGTATAATTGCTAAGAGTTTTATCATCTTTAACTTTAAACTTATTATGATTTTCTGTCAAGAACACTTTAACAATTTTATTTACAGGAATATTCAAGAACACCTCTACCAAATTTTTGTCAAAGTGAGTATTTTCACCCTTCAAAAGTATATCTATAACATTAATTATAGGCATTTTATCACGGTAGTGACGTTTGGAAGTAATAGCATCAAATACATCCGATACCGCCAATATTCTTCCACCGTAAGGAATTTCTTCACCTTTTAAATGTCTGTAATAACCTGAGCCGTCATATTTTTCGTGATGCGAACATGCTATTTCACTAATTTGTTTAAAATCATTGTTCAGACAAATATTTTCTAATATATTATGTGTTATCTGAACATGCTCCTGAATATGTCTGTATTCCTCATCGGTAAGTTTACCTTCTTTTTGCAGTACAGAATCTCTTATGCCAATCTTCCCGATATCATGAAGTGTTGCAGCTTTTTCAATAATTTCTTTTGTCTTGTCATCCAAACCTAAAGCCTCAACAATCAGCATCGAATATAGTTTTACTCTGGTTGAATGACCTGCAGTAATCTTATCTCTGGCATCTATTGAGGATGCAAGCGTATTTATAAAGCTCTCGAATAAGAGTTTTTGTTCTTTATAGAGTTCTTTTTGCTGTTCGAATAATTGGGCATTTTCTAAAGCAATGCTGGCACTGCCGCCGATTGCAATAAGTAAATCTTCATCATTTTTTGTAAACACCCCGTTAAGCTTATTCAAAACCTGAAACGCACCGATTATTTCCTGATTATTGTTTTTAATCGGCATACAAAGTATTGTTTTGGTTTTATAACCGGTGGATTTATCTACATCAGGATTAAATCTGTCATCATTATAAGCATCTTTAATATTTATTGATTCACCTGTTTTTACAGTATAACCTGCAAGACCTTTACCTGCCGGGAATCTGAGTTCCTGACTATCTAAACCAAGTGCAACCTTTGACCACAATTCATCTTTTTCTTTATCAAGTAAAAACACGGTACATCTGTCCGCTTGCAATGCAATTTTTGTTTCCTCAGCTATAACACGGAGTAGTACATCTATATCCGTTTGTGCAGTAATTGAACGCCCTATTTTTACAAGTGATACAAGAGGATCGCTTGTCGGAGGGAATAAAAACTTCTGCTCGGTACGGATCTGTTTAATTCTTGAAATTACGTATCCACCCAAGGAATATTCATCTTTTACGGTCATTCCAAGAGTTTTTACATTATTATAATGACACAGAGCAACGGATGTATCACTGTTTTTATAATAAATTTCCGCAAGAACATATTCTTTAAACATTTCAGCAAAAATATTTTTTGAGAACTTGGCAAGTTGTGCCGAATCTTTTAAAATTTTTAAAGTATCCGAAAAATTATACTTACCTGTCAATATTCCCAATAATGCAGATAAACTCATTAACATCGAGGTATATCCTGCATCTTCACTTTTTACGATAACTTTTTCCGCTTCTTTTAAAGATTTTGAAGCAGCATCATACTTTTGAGCTAATATATCTGACAATAAATTTTTAATTATTTTTTTGTAATCCGCAGTTTTGGTATCAAGTTTACTCATCTCTTATCCTTTTACAACTATTTTTTTTATTATACAATATATTTGTAAATAATTCAAAGTCTGTTTAGAGGAGTTGTAAAATATACATGAAAAAAATTAGTATATTAATACCTGTTTATAATGAAATTTCAACTTTAGAAGAAATCGTAAAAAGAGTCGAAGCCTGCGAGTTCTGTAATCTTGAAAAAGAAATTATACTGATTGACGACAACTCTACTGACGGAACTAAAGATATCTACCCAAAATTACCGCATAAGGTAATTTATCATGAAATTAATCAGGGTAAAGGTGCAGCATTAAGAGATGGTATCAAGGCGGCAAGCGGAGATATAATAATAATTCAAGATGCAGATTTAGAATACAATCCTAAAGACTATGAACCTCTCGTACAAATGATTTTTGAAGGGAAAGCTGAAGTTTGTTACGGCTCAAGATTTGATGATAAAAGTGAAATAAAAAAAATTATGTTTCTTAACCTGATAGGAAACAAAACATTATCCTTCCTCACCAACATCTTGTACGGGGCAAAACTGACTGATATGGAAACATGCTATAAAGCTTTCAGAGCTGAATTAATTAAAAATATGGTAATAAATTCAAACGGCTTTGATTTTGAGCCCGAAATAACCGCAAAAATATTAAAAAAGAAAGTCAAATTTTGCGAACTACCGATATCTTATAACGGCAGAAGTTTTTCGGAAGGAAAGAAAATTTCATGGCTCGACGGTTTTCAGGCTATTTTTACACTAATTAAATATAAATTTTTTGATTAGGTAAAGAAAGGGGATAAATGAAAAAATTTCTTTTATATTTGTTTATAGCTTTAATATTTGTTATGCCTGCTCAAGCGACAAAATGGAATGCTGCCGACAGAGTTTCTTTTGTAGGCGAAAGAATTGTTAAGAAAAACAGCCTGCCTTATTCTATAAAATTTAAAGTAGTTAATGGAGAAGCAGACAATAAATATGCAATCTCAAGCGATACGGTACAAGTCAGTGCAATAAATTTGGTATCTGCCGTTAATGATAGCGAAGTTGCTTATATAATTACATATGAATTAGGGAAAATTCTTAATGACAAAATTTATCAAAAGAAAAATTGCAAAGACAAATTAAACAGTGCAAAAGAAGCCGACATAATGGGAGTGGATTTAATGATAAATGCAGGATATAATCCTCTCGCTGCGATTGTCGTCTTATCGAAAATGCCTGCAAGTAATTGGGAAAACATAACAAATAAACCTGCAAATACGGAAAGAACCCTGTACTTGTATGATTATCTGACATATAATTATCCGACTAAAGTAAAAATAGGATATAGCAGTCCTGATTATAAAACTTTTTTGGATTACGTAGAACCACAATTAAAGGAACGTAATTCTGATAAGAAAAAACGAGCAAATTTCAATAAAACTCAAGAAAAGCTAAAAAAGAACAGAGCCAAACAGTTTGCTAATTTCAAGAATACACAAGGGCTGGCAAAATGGAATATTACATATGAATTGCTAAACTCTTTAACGGAACCGGAAATCCGTTAAACTAAAAATGGTAAATAAAATCAAACCTCGCCCGACAAAATTATAAATTAATATTAAATTTTTGCAATAATATGCGTTTTTAACGGTATTTTCTATTGTAATATTAAAATTTTGATGTAATATATTCTTGAAAAAGGGATAAATATGAGTACATACATGTTTGGGCGAAGTGTTTCTGCATTGGAAAAAGCCTTCCTCTCAAAAGTTCTCGTTGAACCAACCAGACTTGAACAAGGTAAACACTTCAATATGATACGAAATATAGCAATTAAAAATGACATTCCTATGGAAAAAGCTCACGAAATGCTGGAAAGTAAAAAGAAGCTTGTTGCAGGACTTAATGCTAACAATGTTTATACTCGTGAAAGATACAGCATTGATAAATACGGTAACGTGACGAAAAAAAATCTCTACACAAACAGAACCGAGATTGTTCCTGAGGACAGATTTACGAGTTCAACTACCCCTAAAAAAGTACATAAACAAAGTAGATTTATGAAGCTCCTGAAATACTATTGGACTTATGTAAAAGAAATGTTTACGGTTTATTAGTAAAAAATATTTAAGTAATATAAAAGAAACACTTATCTATAAAGATAAGTGTTTCTTTATTAATTTACAATATTTCAATTTCTTTTATGTTAATTCAAAATTAATATATCTATGAGCAAATGTCGTGGAGGGTATTGAAGATATTGTCGGTAATTTCTTGAATATATGTCTGAGATACCATCCCGTTGATTACCGCATCGGAAATCTGATAAGTCGGACGGATATACTTTTGTGCAGTTTCATTAACATCTTTAAACTGCAAGTCAGCAGCCGCACCTGTTTTACCTCTTGATTCAGCCCTTCTGTACCAGCGTTCTTTAATTACTTCAAGCGGAGTATAAACATAGACTTTTACATCCATTATATCTCTGAGGCCTTCGTTAAGTACATAAAGCCCTTCATTTAATATAACTTTTGCAGGGGTTTTAATATCCCCGTCAGCATGAGATTCACAAGTTACAAAGTCATATCTCGGAGACACAACTGTTTGTCCGTTCTTTAACCCAATCAAATGCTCCTTCATTAATTCAAGATTAATAACATCAGGGGTATCAAAGCTAAAACCTGTTTTAAATAATGCCTCGTAGCTACCTGCTTCCTGAAGTTCTTTTGAGGTATCTTTATAATAATCATCACAGCGGATTACCGTATAAATACCTTCTTTGTTATCCTTTACGCAAGCTTTAATCGTATTATCAACAAAAACGGTTTTTCCTGATGCACTTTCTCCGGTAATACCTATTAAAAAAGTTCTCTGTTTATCCTGAACGACTTTTTTAGCAATATTTAATATAAGATTATCCGAAGTACGCAAAAACAACGGTTGATCCTGTTTTTTGTCTTCTTCCAAAATCTTGTTCAAAGAATCAACTATTACCGAAACCAACTCCATATTTTCCCTGTTGGAGTAAAAACTATAATTCGTTAAATCGTAACTTGTCATCATGATAAACCTAATTCCTAAATATTTTACTTATCTATTTTACAGTAAAGGAATTAAAAAATTACGCATTGATACACATTTTGTTACAAATTTATAAAATTTGAAATTTAATACTCTTATCTACAATAAAAGATATCTAAAGTATATATTATATATTTTTGTTACAATTTTTCTTAAAATGTTAAAGTTTTGATTTTGATATGTCGTAAACATAACTGTTGATAGTAACGGGAGCTGAATATGAATAATATGAACGAAGCAACAATGAATGAAACAATGATGGATTTAGCACTTGAACAACTCTTTAACGAATTAATTGAATACATTCCCGCAGAATAAGTAAAATATACTTATAATCTACGGTTTGTCATTTACCCCACTTGCAAATAAACTTGGTTTGTTGTAGAATCTTCGTGTACACAAATACAAGAGACCATAAAGGTGGTGAAAATATAAATGGCAGAAGTTAAAGTTGGCGAAAACGAAAGTATCGAAGTAGCATTAAGACGTTTCAAAAAGAAAATCCAAAAAGCAGGTATTCTTTCTGAAGTAAAAAAACGTGAAAGATACGAAAAGCCAAGTGTTAAAAGAAAACGTAAATCTGAAGCTGCTCGTAAGAGAAAGGTTTAAGATTTTTATAGATATTCAAAAAGAACTGAACAATATGTTCAGTTCTTTTTTTGTAAAAAATTTTATGAATTATATAATATTATGACTATATACAATATTAAACATAATATTTGTAAAAGCTATCATTCGTTATTGTTACGAAATATTAATATTGTTAAAATATGTTAAATTTATATATAAAATATATAATTCCGGAAACCTTTGTAGTGCAAGTATATTGGGATTTTGTCCTTAAACAACCTGTTTAAAAGGGCAATTTTTTGGGCATGCATGTTTTTATATATGTAAGAAATAAACTATTAAGAGAGTTTATTCTTATATAAGAGTATAAAGGAGATACTGTGACCAATCCTATCGGTATAACAGGTAAAGACGCAAACAGGTTTAACCTGAAAATCAATCCGAAATACGGAAAGAATTTCCACGCAAATACAGCTCAGGGCTGTGGGGATTTGCGTGACCGTTACAGCGTAGAAGCAAGTGCAAAACGTATGGGTTTTAGAAGTATGGATGAGTATCAGCAGTTTATGTGGGAATCTCATATGAAGCGTGATGCTGTTCAACAAGCTGCAGACCAACAGGCAATAAATGATACTGTTAACGGTATCGGAGCAATAGCAAAAGGTGTAGCAAATATCTTTAGTATGTTCTAGTGAATGTAAACAAGATAAAGATTTCTGGTAAAGTGCTGTCTTTAGATGCACCAATTAAAGACGTTAAGTTCTTTACGGGACTACATGCAATCTTCCTAACTTTTGGTAAGTAATGGATTACGGAATAAACTTTTGTAAAAATTTATTAAAATCCTTTGTGTAAGTAGCAAAAAATATTTTTTATGCGTATTATGAATGTAGTTATTATACTTATATAGGAGATTTTATGTCGACAGTAGATATTATAAAGGCAACTCATATTATTACTCCTCAAAAGACGTCAAAAGGTAATGATTACAATAAATCAAATTGCGGTAAATATGCAGGAACTGCTGTGGGTTTAGGGTTAGGTAGTCATTTTTTATATTCGTTTAATAAAATGAAAAAGGCAACTGATTTTTTTGAAGCTGTAAATGATGTTGCTCGAAATACTATTGAGGGTTTATCAAACAAGTTTGACGATTTGAAAATTACTCCTGAAGAATTGGAAACGGATGTTCCTAAATTTATGAAAAAATTTGTAAACAGAGGTGCTTTTGTTGCTGCTGCGGTGATGGTTGCATTGGGACTAGGGGCTGGAGCTATTGTAGATTCTATAACCAATCATTTTTTAAAGAAAAGTGCAGATAAAAAAGTTCAATAGTAAATTTTATATGTGCTAATTTATATTAATTCTGTAAATATTTCTACTTTACAATGTCTGTTGTTTAAGCTATCATTAAACGAAAGAGGGACATGTTATGGGAAATGGTTTAAAATATAAAAGAATTTTGTTAAAGATAAGCGGTGAAGCTCTTTTAGGTGAACAGCAGTTTGGGATTGATCAAAATCCTGTGCAGAAGATAGCTCTTGAGATAAAAAAAGCAAAAGATTTAGGAGCAGAGATTGCGGTTGTAGTTGGCGGCGGCAATATTTTCAGAGGGATGAAAAATAGTGCAAAACTTGGCATGGATCAGGCAAGCGGTGATTATGTCGGCATGCTGGCTACTGTTATGAACGCAATCGCTTTACAGAGTGCATTTAATCAAATTGGAGTTCCATGCAGAGTTCAGAGTGCATTAGCTATAAATCAGGTTGCAGAACCTTACATCCGCCACAGAGCAATAAGACACCTCGAAAAAGGTCGTGTAGTAATCTTTGCGGCAGGTACGGGCAATCCGTTCTTTACAACAGATACGGCTGCTGCTCTTAGAGCATCTGAAATTAATGCAGAAGCTATGCTTATGGCCAAAAATGGTGTAGACGGTGTTTATACCGACGATCCTAAAACTAATCCGAATGCAAAAAAATTAGAAAATATATCTTATGATGATATAATTAAAAATGGGTTGAAGGTTATGGATACATCAGCTTGTGCGTTATGTAAACAAAATAATATTCCGATTATTGTATTCGATTTTGATGCAACTGACGGAATTAGTCAAATATTAAATTCAAAAGAAATTGGTACTTATATAAGTTAATATGGAAAGAGGTATAGAATGTCTGATCTTTCAAGCGAAGCATTAGAAGAATTATTTTTATTCGGCGAAGAAAAAATGGAAAAAGCAATTAACCAGTTAAAAAAGGAGTTTGGTTCAATCCGTTCCGGTCGTGCAAATCCTATGATTTTGGATAAGGTTATCGTTGAATATTACGGAGCACCGACACCATTAAGACAAATGGCTCAGGTTACGGTGCAGGAAGGTACTACCTTAGTTATTACTCCTTACGATAAATCTATTATCAAAGAAATTGAGAAAGCTATTATCAAAGCTGAAATAGGTATTACTCCTAACAGTGACGGAACTTGCCTGCGTCTTGTATTCCCGCCTTTGACAGAGGAAAGAAGACGTGAAATAGTAAAAGACGTTAAAAAACTCGGTGAAGAATCAAAAGTCGCAATAAGAAATATTCGTCGTGATATGACTGATGATTTAAAGAAAATTGAAAAAGAAGAAAAACTTCCTGAAGATGCAGTAAAAGATAATCAGGATGAAATTCAAAAACAAACCGATAAATATGTCGGTATAATTGAAAGTCTTGTATCTGAAAAAGAAAAAGAGGTTATGACCGTATAATGTCTGATGAAATCAAAGGGCTAAATAAAAACGCAACCAGAATGCTTATAGGATTTTTGTTAGGATTAGTTGCCATGTTGTGTATTATGCAGGGCGGCTTATGGATATTGCTTATGGTCTTAACGATTATGATTTTTGCATCTATGGAATATGTAAAAATTCTTAAGCATAAAGGATTTTTCCCAAGTATAAAAATAATGATTTTATCTGAATTATTGCTTGCTTGGGTTGCTTATGCTCAGCGGTTTGATTTAGCTGCTTTGGTTTTAACCTTTTGTTCAATGGCATCATTTATGTGGGTGTTGTTTTGCGGACGTCAGCCTTATATAGCAAATGTTGCTACAACATTACTCGGAATTGTGTATTGCGGTTGGTTTCCGCTGCATATAATATTTTTGAGGAATTTGAGCTGCCAAAGATATGATAGCGGATTAGGCTTTGTAGTGTTGATGTTTACCGCTATTTTATTGACTGATATAGGGGCTTATTATATCGGCAGACATTTTGGTAAACATAAGCTTGCACAGGTTATAAGTCCGAATAAAACAATAGAAGGCTCTTTGGGCGGCATATTTTTTGCATTGCTGGGTGCTTTTGCTGTAGGTTATTTTTTGGATTTGGAATGGTATTTTTCACTTATATTAGGTTTAATCTGTACGGTATTCGGACAGTTGGGAGATTTGTCGGAGTCTTTGATTAAGAGGGATGCCGGAGTTAAAGATTCCGGAGATGCTTTACCGGGACACGGCGGCTTCTTAGACAGATGTGACAGTTTTATATTTACAATCCCTGCAATGTATTATTTCTGTTATTATTTCATATTTAATGACTATTTGTTTAATAACATAATGAATTTCTTCAGAGGATTATTTTAATGGTTGCAGGTGATATAAAAAATATTTTCGGAATTGAAATTAAAACTCCTGATAATTTTCGTACTGCTTTAACTCATCCTTCATATATTAAAGATAATAATTTACCTTATGTTGAATGTTACGAACGTTTGGAGTTTTTAGGTGATGCCGTATTAAAGCTTGCAATCTCAAATATTCTTTTTAAAGAATATCCTGAATATACAGAAGGTCAGATGTCTAAAATTCGTTCTATTATTGTTTCAGACAGTACTCTTGCTAAAATTGCAGATAAAATAGGATTGAATAAACTTATTATTGCAGGTACTCATGATAAAAAACAAGGAATCTGCAAATTGGAATCCGTAACCGCTTGTGCTTTTGAAGCTGTATTGGGTGCGTATTTTCTTGACGGTCAGTTTTATAAAATTATGGAATTTTTGGAACGTAATTTGAGGGATTATATTGTAGAGGTTGATAAAAACTTCGCAAGATATAATGCGAAAGCTATTTTGCAGGAGTATACCCAAGGTTTGACTAAGGAAACTCCTGTATATAAGCTGGTGGAAGAAAAAGGGGCAGAGCATAACAAGATTTTTGTAATAGAGGTATCATATAGAGGTGAGGTCGTTGCCAGCGGAAGCGGAAAATCTAAAAAAGAAGCAGAACAACATGCCGCTTACTCTGCTTGTGTAAAATTAGGAGCTGTTAATGAATAAGGTTATAATTTCACCATCAATACTTTCAGCGGATTTTGCAAATTTGGAAAGGGATATAAAACTTGTAGAAGATGCAGGTGCAGATTGGCTGCATATAGATGTTATGGATGGTCACTTTGTACCCAATATTACAATAGGTGTTCCTGTTACCGCTTCTATAAAGAAGATTGCATCTGTTCCTTTGGATGTTCATTTGATGATTGAAAATCCTGTAAAATACGTTGAACCTTTTGTTAAATCAGGGGCAGATATTATAACTTTTCACTACGAGGCTGTAGAAGAAAATAAAATTAATGAATTAATTTCTTTTATCAAGTCTTTTGGAATAAAAGCCGGCATGTCAATAAAGCCAAAAACTCCTGCCGAGAAATGTTTTAAATTTCTTGAGAATTTGGATATGCTGCTTGTAATGACTGTTGAACCCGGTTTTGGCGGACAAAAATTCATGCCTGATTGTGCCGAAAAAATTAAATCTGTTAGAGAACAAAACAAAGATATTATAATTCAGGTTGATGGCGGTATTAATTCAGAAACAGGTAAAATATGCAAAGATTACGGTGCAAATTCTCTTGTAGCAGGTAATTATATTTATAAATCCGAAAATATAAAAGAAGCAATTTTATCTTTGATTTGTCCTTAAATAAAAAGTTTTTGTCATTATTAACGTCAGTTTGTGAAATTATATGCAAAAATTATTGCAATATATACTTAAGCAGTTGTTTTAATAACTGAAACAGGATATCTTTCATGACTATGGGCTTTTTCAATTATTTTGAGCTGATTAACAATTCCGTCATACATTGAATGTTCGGTTTCTTCTGTTAAATACCCTCTATTCCGTATTGAAAAATAATCGATTGCGATTTTGATTTTCCGATTAGGTTCCAATGCAATTCCGTTTATATCAAACAAATCTTTTCCGTCAATAGTGATTTGTTTTATTTGGTTATCAGATTTACTTAATTCAAAGGATACATTTTGAGAGCTTTCATAAATTCTGTGCTTTACATTAATATCGTTTTGTATAAGATTTCTAAGTTCATCAGGAGTTAAGTTAACTTTCACAATATTACTGTATGGTTGAGGAAAACTTTTCAGAATATCCATTTTGGTAATATAACTATCATCCTTTTTAGGTAACGTATCATAAATCCAAGATTTAGGAACTAAACCTATTTCGCAGCCTGTAATATTCTTTATCGCATCAGCGTAAAATGTTCCCAATTCGTTATGTGTCATACTGTATTGTGGTTCATAATTATGTTTTAATTCAATAACAGATTTTGCAATCTTCTTATTATATTCTTCGAGTTTTTGAACTTCTTTAATTTCCTTATCAAAAATTCCTAAATTGCAATTCTCAGGTAATATTGTAGAATTTATTTTAAGCTTATGTTTATCTTTATCAATATCAAGATAAAAATGTGTCATTGATAAACCGAAAGGTTCTGGATAATATATTCGATTTTCATTATCAGTATAAGAATGATGGACATGTCCTCCAATGATAAATTCCGGATTTAAACCTAATTCTTTTGCTTTCTGTTTTAGCTTTAAGGCAATATCTTCTTCATCATGAACGAGCATAACAAGTCCTTTGCAGTCATTTTCTTTCATTTTGGATTTAAGTTCAGGTGCAATTTTTGTAAAAGCTTCTACTGCATCAATCGTTGCCATGTTGGCAAAATCCTGTCGTATTTTGTTGACAACAAATCCTATATACATCAGGTTGTCTCCATCTCGATTAATGATTACATATGGTTTTATTCCTTGTGGAATTTTGCCTGTTCTTTCATCAATAATATTTGCTGAAATAACATTTATGCCTGATTGATTTAATATTTTAAGATATTCTCTAAATATTTTGTGGTCAGTATCTCTGTAACCCGGATCATTATTGCCTACATTATATATTATTTCTAAATTGGGAGAAAGGCTTTTTGCCCTTGAATATGTGTATAATAAAGATGTTTTTGGATAAATACCCTTAAAAATATCTCCGTTATCTAAAAGGACAACATTATTATAATTCTTTGCAATTTCTATAAGAGTATTAACGTATTTACAATGTTTATCTGCATTTTGGTGCATATCTGTTATTGCATAAAAAGAGGTTTTACCTAAGAATTCGGTATTATACTTATTTTTATGTGTACTAAAAGTTTGATATTTTGGTGTAATCTTTGGAACAAACATGTAATATCCTTAAATTTACAGTAAATCTTTGTACGCAGAAACAAAATAATCATAGTTATCTATTGCATGATTTATATTTGTGTTTGATTTTCTTGCAAGGTCATTTGCTGCAATTTCAAGTGTTCTTCGTGTATTGGCAGTATCATTATGCAAATTGATATTACTTGCTGCAGCTTTACATTTTTCAATTATAGTTTTAGAAATTTCAAAAAGTCTGTTTTGCTGAGGAGTTGTTAGTGTTTCAAAATATTTTTTATGCAGCAATGAATCCAATAAAATTGCTATCATATCTCTAACACCGTTTAAGGGTTTTGGTAGTGCGGTAAATATATCCTTATATTCAACATCAATAAAGTTTAATTGTTTCTCTTCACTATCAAATAGGATGTTATTAGGATTTATGCTATCCATCCTTATTGACTTTTCGTTAAGATATTTTATTTCAGAACCTAAATGTTCAAAAGCATCCATAGGAAAAGTTTCTATTTCTTCAATTTTTGATAGAAAATCCTCAGCCTGTGAATGAGTTATCGCTTCTCCGATAATGCCAAATCTGTGCCAATTATGAATAGAATGTTCTCTGCCGTTTACTTTACCTAAAATTACTAATCCGTTATTATTTGTTGCAATCGGCTGTCCGAAATTATATTTTGGCAAAAGATTTTCAACAGCTTCAAAAGTACCCGTTGAGGCAGGATTTAATTCACTTTTTATTACTGCCAAAACAAAATCCTTTATGCCGTCAATTTTATAGACTAATTTTGAATGACCTTCCCCTATAATGTTATCGGGATTTTCGTATATTGTTCTTGCAATTTTTTCAAAATCTTCGGTTCCAAAAACTCGTTCAACTTCTTTGATAAAAGTGTGATAAGCAAATTGGTCTAAGGCTCTGAATGTTGGGGCTTTATGTATGGTATTATTTTGTTGTATATTATCGATTCTCATTTATACTTATGCTTTTTTATTTCTAAATTCGGCTGTACCCGGAAATTCATTTTCTCCTGTATATTTTTTTGTAATCCAATATTGAACCTTTGGAATTATTGTTGACAGGAAGGTTGCAGAAATAGCAAACCCAATGCCCCAATTAAATACATTGAGTCTGAAGTTTTTCTTGCAAGCTTTTTCAAGCATTTCTTCAGTAATTTCTTTTCCGGTCTTATTTGCTTTATTGATAATTTTTTCTATATAATTTCTTAAATCTTTATCAAGTCCTTCAATATCACTGCTGCTTACAAACTTATACGGATCTAAGAATTTAGGCAGTTTAGCTTTCTTTCCTTTACCATATTCAAGTTCATACAAATTCTTTAAGAATTCAGGATTATTCAAGTATCCGCCCTTGAACATTCTCTCAACTTGTTCAAGTGTTACACGAGGTTTTCCTTGTACTGAAGGCTGTAATTTACTCATTTCTTCCGCAAGTTTGTTGTATTGTTCAAGTTTTTCAGGAGTATTTGCTTCAGGGATTAGTTTTAATTTTTCCTTGAAGGTTTCGTCATACTCAATATATCCGTCTTTGAACATTTCACGGAAACTTTCAGGGAGTTTGAAGTCTTTATTTGTACCGAGCATTTCATCGCTCAAAACTTTCGCAGTAATCTTGCCGCCGTTTTCTCTTACAAGCTGTTTCATTAAATCAGTTGTGTAATCTGCGTTCATTGAACCTATTCTTGATGCACTTCTGTTATTTTGTTCAAGGATATTCATAAATTGGTTCATCAACGGCATGCAGAACATGTAGAAAATTATGGAAGATAAATCTCTGAATAAAATTTCACGACGTTCATTATTATTTCTTGCACTAATTGTTCTTCCTGTTGCAGTACCTACGTCAGTCGAAAGAAGTTGAACCGTAGTATTATTTTCAAGAAGATTAGCAAAGGACATCAGGTTAAATCCGCCAAACGAAATATCTTTCTTATCAGGTTTCTGTTTTGACATAAAGTCTTTCATATGAAGTGTTGCCGGAGTGGTGGTTACAGGAATTTCAGATTTAATTTCATTTTGAGGTGCCAGATTATTTTCAGGTAAAGTATTTTGAACCTGAGTTTTGTTATCGTTCCTGTGATAGTAGCGTGTAATAGCCTGATTCATCTTAGGTACAACAAAACCTATCATAATATTTGCCATTAAAATACTTGCAACAAGTTTTGCTGTTTTAAATTTTGCAATGGTACTCTTTTCAAAAGTATTGCCTTTTTGACCTTCTTCGTATATAAAGTTTTCTACTGTATTTCTTGCTTTATCAACTCCAAGATCAAACTTTGCATTAGACATTTTTAAGATGGCTTTTCCTATTTTGTCATTTATTGCATTAAAACCTTTAACTCCGCCCATCCAGAAAACTGCACCGGTAAATTCTTCGGTAATTCTTTCTCTGCCTTCATCAAAGCCGCCTCTTTGATATGCCTGATAAGTTCTTCCTGCTTCAACAAAAGCTTCCAACATAATAAAACGAGCAAGTCCGCCGCTTGCCAAGCTTTTCATAAACTTGTGACTTCTTTTGGGGATGTATTCGCTTACCGGTTTTATTGTTACCATAAAATTACACTTTTAACCTTTATTTTACTTTTTATCTTAAACATGCTAAAGAGGATTTTTTGCCTGATTATGATGTTTTTTTAAAATTTTGTTACAAATTTAAGATTTGCCTTTATTTAATATAATAATGTTAAAATTTATTTACAATATGGCAATGTTTTTTATTTACTGTTTTTGGTATTATGGACATATAAGTATAAAAATAGAAGAATATAAAAATGGCAATTCAAGCAGTTGAGCAAAATATAATACAGAAAAAAGTAAATACCCCGACAAACAAAAAATCACAGTTAAGGGTACAAGTCGGTACTGCTATATCTTCAGCTTTGGGTGTTACCGGTGCGGTTGCTCTTATTGCTAAACGGCAGGGTTTCTCTTTAAGTCCTTCAAGGATAAAAAGTACACCGATTAAAGATTGGGCTATCTTCAAAATTACCGATAAAAATAAACCTAAAGAAAAAGTAATGAAATTTGGCTGGGCAGAAATAATGACTCTCGGTATAGCTTCAGTTACGGGTGGTCTGATAGGTGGCGGCCTTTTGGATAAAAAAGAAAATTTTAAAACAAAATGTTATGAGGCAGTAAGTCAATTAATTGGTGATATAACGATTCCGTTATCCTTTGTTGCTTTGCCGACTTTATATTATAAAAAGTTTGAAGATTTAGCCAATAATTCTGAAACAAAACATTTAAAACTTCAAAAAGCATCTAAATTTATTCAAAGTAACAAATTCCTGAGAATAGCTTCAGCAACTCTTGTGAGCGGAAGCAGCCTTGCTGTTGGTATAATTGCGGGCAATAAAGTTTCTAACAAGTTAAATGCACATTTCAGCGGGGAAAAAGTAGACAGAGGAATTAGGTTAACGGATTTTGCTCCGCATCTTGATGATGTTTGTCTTGCAATAACTTTGATGGCAGAAAATAGTCCCTTTGGTGATATAATTTCAAAATTTGTTCCTGTAGCACTAACGGTAGCCGGTATAGAAACAGGAACGGCAAATCCTGATAACAGAGAAAATAAAGCCTAGTTTATTATTAAGATATGTAAAATATATATTATTTATATGTTATAAATATATACAAAAGTGGTATACATGTGGTATAACCATTTTCTTTATTTTCTCCTACACACTAACCTTTTACACACTAGATAAGTCGTCGCAAGACGGCTTTTTTTTGAGGTGAGTTAGAAGGTGCGAAATAAAAGTGATAATAAATGTAAATTATTTGTAAAATTTACTAAAGTCTCTTTTTTTTCAGCCGTAATTATACTTATATTGCGTAATTATTGGGATTAGTATGACCTCTAAAGTTTCGGAAACTCAAAATTTAGATCTTAACAAGTATAAAGTTGACTCAAACAAGAGTCAAACTAGTAGTAGTAGTAATTCTGCGTCTATATTTAATAAATCCAATAATAACAATACCGGTAAATCAGGTTCTGCTGATATAGGTGGTATGCTCTCCGGAAAAACAAAAAATAAGCCTGAGAATACTCCAAAACCCGCTCAAAAAACTGAAACTAAATCCCAAGCGACTCCAAAACCTGCTCAAAAAACTAATATAACTGCCCAAAAAGCCGATAATACATCTAAAAAAACTGAAACTACTTCTCAGGGAGCTCAAAAAACAACTCCAAAAGCTGAAAATACTTCGTCAAAACCTAATACCAATCAGCCGCAAAAACCTACGGTTAAGACTTCAAAAGAGCAAACCCAAGCCTTGAATAGTATAATAAAATCACATAATGCGGCACAAAAAGCTTTTGATAAACAGATGAAGGATGACGGTTGGGCAGGAGATTTCGCTGATGGGGTGAGTGCTTTATGGGGTTCAGATAATAGAGCATCTAAAGTCAGAGAAGATTTAAAACAATCAAAGCAAAATGTAAATGAATTAACAAAGGCTGCACAACAGGGAGATACACAGTTTAAATCAAAATTCAAGGATATATACGGTGTTGATTATAATCAGAAAGCGATAAATGAATATAACAAAAATCCGTCAGCTGAAAATTATAAAAAAGCATTTGGTACAAAGCAAAAAGATATATCCTCCCGAGTTGATAACTACAATAAATCGCAGCAAACGGGAGCTGCAGTAGTGAAAACAACAGCTAAAATCGGAGCAGGTGTTGCTATCGGTGTTGCAACAGGCGGTACGGGTTTAGTTGCCGTAGGTGCAGCCGCATTAGGTACTGCAGCAGCTTCAGCCGCCATAGAAGAAACAGACCGAATGAAAATAGGCAAAGCCGTTACTGAAGGTAAAGTTGAATTTAGAGAAGGTACAGATCATAAACAGATATTAAAAGATGCAGCTTGGGACGGAGCCGCGGTATTAGCCGGCAGTGCGGTTGCAAAGGGTGCAACTGCTATAGCAAAAGGTTCTAAAGCTGTAAAAGCGGCGGCAACAGTTGCAGGTGATGTAGCTACGGGTGCAGCACAAGAAAAATTGCAGACAGGTGATGTTACATTAACCGGTACAATGATAAATGCAACAATGAGCGGTGTTGGATCGGCAGCTGAGGCAGGTTTACTTAAAAAAGGTTATCAGGCATTAAAATCCGGAGCTAAAAAAGCTGCTAATAATGTTTCTGACGGTATGAATAATGCTAAAGCAAGATTTACTCCCGGTAAAGCCAAAGCGGATGTTCCTGCTGCTAAAACAAATACAAACATAGCCGGAAAAGCTGAAGTTAACAGTCCTTCGTCTAAGTCAACAGCCGATGTTACGGGTAAATCAAAAGTTGGTGATCATTCCTCAGAAACAGCATCCGGAGTATCTGCGAATAAAAAACCTTATTCAAAACCAACAACAGAAACAGTATCCGTAAAAATGTCGGATGATATAATGTCTGCATCTCCTAATCAATCTGCAAATAAATCAGAGTTGAGTGCTAAAGTACCCGAAAATAAAACAAAAACCTCCGAATCCGGATTTAAACCTGTCAAAACACAGGAAGAAGCTGAACAATTATATAAATCAATGATTGATGACAATTGGCTAAAAAAAGCAACTCCTGATCAGCCTATGTTCTGGGACAGAGGCGGAGAACCTTGGGCATATGCAGTATATGATACTGGAGAACCTGTTCAGGGAACCCCGTGGAAAATGCACTTGTATGCGGACAGTCCTGAAGAATGGGGTAACGTTGCACAGGTTGCAATGCCATATATGCACGAAAACAAAATCGGATATAAAACTATGCAGGATATCAGTCCTGAGGAATTTCAGGCACTTCGAGACACAAAAACTGCAGGCGGGGCAGAAAGTCAGCAGGGTAAAGCATTTACTTTATATTTTGAAAATGAAGAACAATTCCTGCAAGCTGCAAAAGATTTAGATGCAAAATTTGCCAATAGTGGTTTAAAATCCTCAGGTAAAGTTGCACATGAAGGTCAGATTGGCGATAGCGGATTTATTTCGTACAGGCACGAAGGAGCTGAAAGAGGGGTTAAGTACAAACCTGATGATGTTACAGATCCTTATCAGGCAATGCTAAACAGAGAACAAGCTTTCGTTAAAGGTGATGCTGATGTAAAGGCAAAAACAAGTGATGATGTTATTGTAGCTGATAAAGTTCAAGATGCACAAGAGCCTGAGGTTCGGATTTTATCTGCCGAAGAGGCTGAAGCCGCGAATGCTGCAGGAAATGTTGCTTATGCTGAAGTTGTTCGTAGTCCGCAGGAGGCAGTTAATGCTATAGCAAATGTTCATCCGGAACAAAGAGCAATGCTTGAACAGATTGCGAAATATCCGAATATGACTGCGGCGGATATTGATAATATTTCTGTTGCTATGACAAAATATCCTCAGCACGCTAAGGATATTGCTTCAGTTGTTAAAAACCGTAATATAAAAACCGGTATAACATTATCAGGTGATCCGTCTCCTGATATGGATAATTTTGTATTATTATTGGAAAAACATCCTGATAGAAAAGATGATATAGTTGATTATCTTTCTATCCAGAGAAGAGACATTAACGATACTTCAAATCCGTTTGACAATGTAGAGGATTATTTAGCAGTCCTAGATCGTCATCCTGAGGCAACTGCAACAGTGAAAGAACTTGCTAAAAATCCTAATCTGGGTATAAATGATATAGATATTCTTACTCGTATGTCTCAAAGTGGTAAAAATCCGAATAATGGTGCAATTATTCAAGCATTATCAAATAAGAAATATACAAGAGAAGGTATTCAGAAAAAATTAAATACTATTGAAAAATATCCGAAGCTAAAAGATGCATTAACTTCCGATGCCCCGACATATGCATTAATAGATAAGACACCTGCCAACACTCCAATAGAAGCAATAAATAGACGTTTTGAAATCAGAGACAGGCTTGAACAAAATTATGCCGAGGATTTGCAAATGCTAAAAACTACATTAGGAGATTCATATTATAACAAAGTTAGATGGGAAGATATTATTCCTGCAAATGCTAGTGAACCGGAAATAAAATCTATTTTAAAAGAATTAAATGACGAATCAAAATTCTTTGCAAGATTAGATATTAATGAATATAAATACGGTAAAAATGCACAATGGGCTTATGAAATGAATCGTATTTCCAAAACCGCTGAAACAAGAATGGCAAATGGTGAGAATTTCGATGATGTTATTAGCGGAATTGCAAGAGATTATCGTTCTTATGATGAAGCAGGAACGCTTGCTAGTAATAGTGTAGATGCAATATATGGTGGTGACAGACGTGTATGTTCAGGAGTTTATCGTGGTATTAAAGATCCGGCGATTTCTCCTTCAGGCTGTTATACTACTGAATTTGATAACAAAAATGCTTATAGTGAATATTTTGATAAGTTTTCAATAGCATCAAAAAGTTCACGAACTGCTCCTTATGATGATGTAGCTCTAACACAAGTTAAAATGGAAAATGAAACATTAGGTAATATGATTCACCCGAGTAAAGAAGCTGTTGATCCTGCAATGAAACACATAGAAGACAGATATAACGAACTTAAACCGTTATTTGAAAAAGTTTCACAAGGTAAACAGTTAACTCCTGAAGAAATAAAATTTGCAGATCAAAAAATTGCAGAAAGTTATTACATTATGGGTAATACCATGCCTTGGAGAAGAGGTTCTAACGGTATAAGTGATATTTATATGAGGAGCTGTTATAAAGCTCTGGGTATTGAACAACCGGCACTCAGACGAGGAATATCACTAGACTTGGAATCTTTCTGCACAAATATGGATGAATATAGAAACAAATGGGGCAGTTATTTTGAAGAACGTACTGCTAGCGCTGCTAAAAACGGTGTTGACAATATGAATGTAAAAATAGAAAATCTTGAAGGTGAAATCAAAGGTATTTCATACTATGATGATGATTTATTTGACAACCTTCAAGCAAAGATAGATGCCCTTCCTGATGATTCAAAAGCTAAAACTTATTTACAAAAAGAATTAAATAACAAAATTATGGCAGGTCTTCCTACAAAAGAAGAATATTCCGCAAATATTACAAACGGTTGAAGTAAAAGATGATTTTGGCTTGTTTTAAATCTCTAAATGTTGTATAATATCGCTTAAGGAAATTGCTAATGGATATGATTAAAATTACTCAAAAAGTTACAAATACATCGGCTATACCTGTTATAAAAGATTCAGGGAGAAAGGTTATGCAAAATATTACTGCGGCTACTCAGGATTTTGTTGACAGATTGTCAAATACTCATACAAAAGAAATTTTGGAGTTTCTTGAAAAAAATGCAAAAAAAATAAAAACAAGAAGTGCCGATGATTCCTTATATTTATATAATAATATATTATTATATAGGGCACACGGTGCAAAATCCTATGATTTAGAGCAAAATCTGAAAATTTTAAAAGGCAGTCCTATTGCACCAAAATTTGTAAAATATTTTAAGTTAGGTGAAGAAGATTTCCTGACTGTAATGCAAGTTTCTGATAAGGCTGTTGTTAGTTATAACGAAGCCCCTCAAAGGGTTGTATCTGCTGCAAAAGAAGATTTTAGAAATCAGCTTACTGACCTTATAAATCGTGGTTTTGTAAACAGAGAGGTATTCGCAAATAAGGGTGCTTTGCTTTCTACTGAGGACGGTAAAAATTTAGTTTTTGCGGAGTGGAGTTCTCTTCAACCCATTGAAAAAAGAGATGTCCCGATTTATTTGGGTAGAATAAGAGCTTTGCCTCTATAAATATTTATTTGTTTGTTATTTAAATATTAAGGGTAATCTAATAGTAGAAATAGGTATTCTATTCAACTTGAGCTTCTTCTTTTGGCATTTCTTTTTTGAAACTGCATTTTGAATTTGAACATTTCAATGTAATACCGTTTTTTGTAA
>Ga0247611_10002593_pt1 | contig 28646 bp, 30 predicted proteins | sample 177DNAGHGhighgp2_FD_192422 | JGI IMG/M metagenome (GOLD analysis project Ga0247611, IMG submission 192422) | Sheep rumen microbial communities from Palmerston North, Manawatu-Wanganui, New Zealand - 1770 DNA GHGhigh gp2 | ecosystem: Host-associated > Mammals > Digestive system > Stomach > Rumen... | reverse complement strand
AAGTTTACACCAACTTCCTTTGCAACATCATCCAGAGTTTTTGCAATTCTTACATAATCAGGATTTTCACAAGCTTCGCCTATCATTGATACAGGTGTAACTGAAATCCTTTTATTTATAATAGGTATTGAATAATCATTTTCTAAATCATTTGCGTATTCAACAAGATTTTTTGCATATTTTCTAATCTTGCGTTTGATATTTTCACAAAGCACATCAATATCAGGATGTACGCAGTCACGCAAACTTATTGCAAGCGTCACGGTTCTTATATCAAGGTTATGAAGCTTGACCATATTTATAGTTTCGAGTATGAATTGTTCGTTAATTTCCGCCAAAATTAAACCCGAGCATGTCAGCCAAACTCTGCCCTTTCACTTTTAATTTTAATTCTACACGTCTGCTCTTTGAAAAATCTTCTGTTCCGTCGCCTGCAATTATCGGCTCCGCAAAAGATTTTCCTTCTACAACCATCATTTTTCTTAAAGCTTTATTATATTTTTTATTGTAATTTGTATGCAGCAACATATAATCCTGTACTGCATAAGCACGCTGTAAACTCAAAAACATATTCCTTGAGAATTGCTCATTAGGTGTCTTTGCATCTCTGAATGTCTGAGAATCAGTATGCCCCTGAACAATAATATTATCAATACTGTGTCTTACCGATGCATTTTGGAAAACTGTATCCAAATATATCGGTGTAAATTTATCAAGGAATTTTTTACCCCTAGGTGATAATTGGTAACTTCCGACTTCAAATAATTCAACATCGGAAATCTTTACATTACCAAACATATCAACTTCTGCATCAATCTTTTCAACTTTTAATTTTTCAGCCAGCTGTTCTGCAGTCTGCTGCTGTTGCTGCTGTTGTTTAATCGTTTCCTGTGTAAATCCGGTCATAGCAAGAATAAACAATGTCATAAATACGATACAAAGACCTAACATCAAGTCCGACATTGTCGTCCAGAATATGTTATCTGCTCCTTCTTCTTTTGCACCGCTCTTTTTAAAAATTGCCACCGTTTTTCCTCACTTGTTAAAATAAATCGTCTACATCATCTTTCTTATTTGCAGCAATTGCTTCTTTGATATTCTTGTTGTTCAAATTCATACCGTAAATCAAGTTTTCCAAATATGGAACAAGGTTGCTTGCAATACCTGAATTCAACGCTACCTTAAAGTTTTCCGGTAATTCACTTATCAAATTCTGCAAAGCATTGTTTTGGATTTTTGTTTCTTTTAACAATTCCAGCAGGAATTTTTCTGAAGAAATATTATCAAATAATTTTGAAATTGCACTTTGTGCGGCATATAAAGGCTTCTTACATAAATTATTGTAAGCCAGCTTTTCAAATATAATAAATATCAATGAACAAGATACCGCAACAACGGAAACTAACGCTGCAGTCTGCATGGAGCCTATAAACCCGGATAATGATGCAAGAGTTTTTTCCTGTGACTCAAATGTTACTTTACCGAACGCTAATGCAATATTCAAGAATGTAAACAACGGACCGCAACCTGTTAAGATTGTTGATACTGATTGGATAAACTTATAATTAAATCTTGATGTAATCAGAGATTCTTCTTCAAAAAAATACAAAGGATCAACTGTTGTCTGAATATACTGAACGGTTGAAGACACCTCTTGATATGTCAGATTGTTATTCTGTCCTTTCAATGCAATTGATTCAGAGAATACAAGTGTATTTTTAAACTCTAACCAAGGTCCAAGCACATAAGGATTGTGTGACATCCATTCATCTATTTCTTTAAATCTGAAATTCAAATCCGTTTTTTTAAAATTACCGAAAAATGATGCCAGCAATTTCAAATTTTTATTTACAAATGTGTATTTATTGATAGTGAAAACCGTTGAACCAATAAACAGTATCAATACTATATCGATTGGAATATCCGTAAATATATGTAAAAATCCCATAAATACTCTCTCCGTTCTTTTACCGAAATTGTATCAAATTTTAAATATACGGTCAAGAATATTACGATAAAATCATTCGTTTAATCTGGATATACAATTCGAATTTATTGTACAACAATATTTATGTTGTTATTTTATCCATGCAACGGCATTTATTACTGCTTTTTGAATTTAACATTTTGAAAAAAATGAACAAAATTTATACTACAAGTGTTATAATAGTAGTAGAAGTGATTGGAGAAAATACAAGTATGAAAAAAATAGTTTTGTTTGTAGTATTGGCTATGTTTTGCTGCCCAATTGCAAGGGCTGCAAACTCTTCACAATGCGTAAATCATTCTCACGGACATTCATATAACCATACACACCATTCCGGCAGCAGTAGTTCTTCTACTCCAGTTTACCTTATTAACAAGGACTCCCGTACTGATGAAGTCAAATTCCCTAATTGCAATAAACATTATGCAATTACAGAAACTACAACCAATTATTACTCTGACGGTACCAGAAGAATTTTCTCAAACAGTACAATATACAACTCTGACGGTACGGTACTTATTAGCGGCTGCAATAGTGTAAAACATATTATTTCAGACACTAAACACTACTTTATAATTAACAAAAATAAAAGTTACAAAATTATAGATGAAAATGCAAAAATACTGACAACAAGAAAATATACCCGTATGGAAGAAATTGAACCAAACAGAATACTGGTAAAATTTGATAAAAAATACGGGATAATAGATTTAGAAGAAAACACTATTGTGCCAATAAAATATAAAAGTTTTGAGTCCAAAGGACACGGCATTTTTCTTACAAAATTAAACGGATACTATGGCATCACTGATATTAATAACAATACTCTTGTAAAAAATGACTGTGAAAAAATTAAACAAGTTTCAGACTTATTTATTTTAAAACGTTATCATAAATACGGACTTGCAGATAAGACGGGAAAAATTATACTTAACCCTGATTATGACAAAATCAAAGAACTCGGTGAATATATCTTAGTAAAGAAAAACGGACAATACGGTATATGGAATTCTGACGGAGAAAATATTGCAGAAATTCAATACAAATCAATCAAACTCCACAGAAATACTCTAAAGGGTTTGACTAATCGTAATGTATGGATTGAAATCAATCAAAATTAATATTCTAAGCTAAAACAGCTTTATGGAAGTGTTTTTTACCCTTCTTAATTTTCAGGCCGTCTTTTAAATCGTCCTCTGTATATGACTTATCCAGGGCAGTAATAACAGTATCATTAACACTGACTCCGCCCTGCTGAATTAAACGCTTTGCCTCGCCTTTACTTGCAGTCAAACCGCATTTTACAAGAAGATTTGTAATAGAAATTACACCATCTTGAAAATCATCAGACGTTAACTCGGTTGTCGGCATATTTTCGCTATCACCGTTTCCGCTAAATAATGCATAAGCGGCGGTTTTTGCCTTATCTGCCTCTTCGCTGCCGTGAACGAGAGATGTAAGTTCGTATGCGAGAATTTCTTTTTTCTCGTTAATTCTGTTATCTTCCCATTTTTCCATTTGTTCAATTTCTTCAATAGGAATAAACGTTAGCATTCTAATACATTTCATAACGTCAGCATCATCAACATTTCGCCAATACTGATAAAATTCAAACGGAGAAGTTTTATTCGGATCAAGCCATACTGCACCTTTGGCAGTTTTACCCATTTTCTTGCCTTCGCTGTTCATTAAAAGGGTTATGGTCATTGCATAAGCGTCTTCACCGGTTTTCTTTCTGATTAATTCTGTACCTGCCAGCATATTACTCCACTGATCGTCACCGCCAAACTGCATATTGCATCCGTAATGTTGATGTAAATGATAAAAATCAAATGCCTGCATAATCATGTAATTGAATTCCAAAAAGCTTAAACCTTTTTCCATTCTTTGCTTATAGCATTCAGCTCTTAACATATTATTTACGGAAAAGCATGCTCCAACCTCTCTTAAAAGTTCAATATAATTTAGTTTTAATAACCAGTCCGCATTATTAACCATAATGGCTGCATCATCACCAAAAGTTATAAATCTTTCCATCTGCTTTTTAAAACAATCACAATTGTGCTGAATAACCTCAGGTGTCATCATGGAACGCATATCGGTACGACCGGACGGATCACCTATATAACCTGTTCCGCCGCCAATAAGAACAACAGGCTTATTCCCTGCCATCTGTAATCTCTTCATCAGGCATAATGCCATGAAATGCCCCACATGTAATGAATCTGCCGTAGGGTCAAATCCTATATAAAATCTGGCTCCGCCATTATTTATTAAGTCGCGAATTTCATCATTATCGGTAACTTGTGCAATTAAGCCTCTTGCCTGAAGTTCTTCAAATATTTTCATTACTTCTCCTTCTTGTGTAAATATTCAATACCTGAATTTTAACACAAATATAATAAATTTTTCAGCAATAAAACAATGTCCCTTATTTTCGGATAGACTTATTTTTTATTCTGTCGTATAATTCTATTCACAGAAAGGAATATTTTATGAAAATTGCAATATATCCGGGAAGCTTTGATCCGGTTACAAAAGGTCATTTGGATATTTTAAAAACCGGAGCAGAAATTTTTGATAAAGTTATTATAGCAGTAGCCAAAAATTCTGAAAAAAAAGGATTTTTACCTATTGAAGAAAGAGTTAAACTAATAAAAGAAAGTACCAAAGATTTTAATAATGTTGAAGTTGACAGTTTTGACGGCTTAACAATAGAATATGCAAAGAAAAAAGGAGCAAAAGTTCTGATAAGAGGATTGAGAGCCGTTTCAGATTTTGAGTACGAGCTTCAGCTTTCTCAGGCAAACAGTGCATTGTGTGAAGAAATCAGAACAGTTTTTCTGACAACAAAACCTAAATATAATTTTATTTCCTCCAGTACAATAAAGGAAATCTATATTAATAACGGTGATATATCAAAATTTGTTCCTGAGCCTGTGTATAACTACCTTATGGAGAAAAAATAATGGAAACAGGTAATATATACGATAAACTCAAAAATCTTGAAATAGCTCTTGATAACGGTTTATCACTTTTGACAAAAACATATGTAATATGCAATAAAAAGGAAATCTTAAATATAATATTTGAGATTAAAGAAAGCTTGCCGGTTGAGCTGTTGGAGGCAGAACAGAGGATTATACATTCCGGTGAAAACAGTGTATTTAATCATATTGAGAGATTGATTATGATTGTTGAAAGCGGATATTGTCTTTTTAATGCTTACGTCGTTTTACCACACGATAAAATGTGTGAAATAATTGATAATATATATGCAGATTTGCCTGTGAACATTCAAATTGCAAGACAAATGTTCAAATCGTAAAATATGTTAAGGACATGTTTGTTTTTTATTTGAAATTATTTGACAATTATTTTCAGCTTATGTAAAATCATGTAGTTAGAAAGGTAATATGTGTGATTGACATGCAACAAAGTGGAGTATTTGATTTATTAAAGTTATTAGAGTTAGCTATTGAGGATGGTTTTACTATTATTCCTAATAAATTTGTAGTTGTAAAACCTGAAGAAATATATACATTGATTGAAAGAATATATGCAACATTACCGGTAGAGGTTCAGGAAGCAAGAGCTTTTCTGAAACGCCGTGAAGAGTTGCAAATGGAAGCACAGCAAAAAGCTGAAAAAATTATTGCTGATGCTCAAATGGAAGCTGAAAGAAAATTAAGCGAAGCTGATTTTATTAAAGCAGTTGAGCGTGAAGGTATCAGAATAAGAAATCAGGTTCAGGAAGAATGTGAAGAATTAAAGAGAAAAGCACTGGAAGAAGCTGACAGTATTCGTTCTCAGGCAGCAGAAGATGCAATGAGAAAGAAAGAAGGTGCTGAAATTTATGCTGAGCAAATTCTTACTGATATTGAAACAGGCTTGAACAAATTACAGCAGGTTGTAAAAAGTAATCAGGTATATTTAGAACAGCAGAGAGCTACAGCAGGTTCTGCGTCATCATATTATGATTCAAACAAAACTCCTGATTACGCAATGAAATAATAATTTATAAAAAAGATTAGAGAAGCACCTGTTTATAATAGCAGGTGTTTTTTTATACATCCTTAACTCATATATCCTCCATTTGGATGAATTTTTGTAAAAAAGTATTCAAGTTTTTATTATGTCATGCCGTAACATAAAACAAAAGCAACCAAGTAGAAGGAAATATTTTAATGGAAAACAATGAAAAAAACGCAGGCATATCACTTTTCGGACAATCCGAAGAATATTTTGCCGGTGCAGACCCGATAGAAGAAATTTTTGCATTAAATCTTGGTGATTTTATGTCAGAACACTTGATTTCAGAGGATTTGGCTAAAAAAATAAGTACTAATGCAAAAGATAAAAAGAAAAGACTTATAGAACAGCTTAAAGAGCTGGTATCCATTTATTCCCTAAAAAATACTTTATGTGTTTTAAATTTTGAAAGCAAAGCTGATTATGCTATATATACAGCTATTGCTAAATCTATCGTTCAAATGTTGGAAGTTGAAAAATGTAATATTTATCTTGCAAAAGATTATGCAAGAGGATTGGCAAATCCTGATTTTGACTTGGTACTTGTAGGTTCTTCCGTTGAAAATTTAAGAAGAAACGGATATAAACTCGGTGAAAAATCTATCATCAGCGTATGTTTTGTAGAATGTGATACAATATCCGCTGACGGTATAACAGCTGTACCTATGTCCTCTAATTCAAAGAAGGTGGGCGTTATTGCTATTGAGGATAAAAAAGCAAGTCTGATAGAAAAATCTTATCTGACTCTGTTAGAAAGCATGGCAAAACTTTTTGCCGCATCAATGGCTTTGCAGGGTGAAATTGATAATACAAATCACCTAATGGAAGATGAAGAAGCATTTGAAAGTGATTTGAAGCATTCCAGAGCAGAATTGACGGCACAAATCGGAGATTTATGCGAATATCAGCAGGGTTTTGTTGAACATCTTGCCCGTGCAGTAGATACAAAAGGTCATTATAAGGTTTCTCATTCTAAGAATACCGCAGAACTTGCAAGAAAAATTTGTAAGCAAATCGGATTAAACGAAAAAACAACAGACTTAATATATTATGCAGGACTTCTACAGAATATCGGTAAAATCATGCTGCCGGAAGCAATGTTCTCTTCAAGCAGCAAATTCACACCTGAAGAACTCGCTATGATGCAGAAACAATCTAATATAGGTGTTAATTTACTTATGAATATTAACTTCCTGTCAGAAGTTGTACCTTATGTAACATATCAAAAGGAACGTTTTGACGGTTCCGGCACTCCTGAAGGACTTAAAGGAATGTCTATTCCGTTTGGTTCAAGGATTATTGCAGTTGCAGATGCTTTTTGTGCAATGACTACGGATCGCCCGTACCGTAAGGCTATGGAACCTGAAAAGGCTTTATCTGTTTTAAAAGAAGAAGCTACCCATAAATGGGATCCTGATGTAGTCAATGCTTTGGCAGAAGTAATTAAACAATAAAAGAATTACATACTTTGCAGGTAAACTTTTGCAAGCTCAATATCACTTTGAGTAGTAATTTTGATATTCTTGTAACTGCCATCAACAACATACACGGCTTCTCCCATTTTTTCAACCATGCCGGCATCATCTGTAAAATTACTTCCCTCATACTTCCGGTGAGCTTTCATTATTAAATCATATTCAAATGCCTGAGGAGTTTGAGTATTATACAATTTAGAACGATCAATAGTTTTAACTATCTTACCGTGTTCAACTTCTTTGATTGTATCTATTGTCTTTGTCATAACAGATAAAGCTTTTACTTCTTTAACCATTTCAACACATACATTAATTAATTCTGTTGTAATAAGAGGTCTTGCCCCGTCATGAATAATAACATAGTCACATTTTTCATGTTTTAATCCGTTATAAACTGACTGCTGACGAGTATTCCCGCCCTCTATAATGTCAATATTACCGTAATCTTTAAATATATTTTTCAAATCCTGCATTATAGAAATATTTGCACATATAATTATTTTATCCACATTAGAGTATCTGAAAGCATCTACAGTATATTTAATAACCTCTATACCGTTAATTTTTTCTAACAGCTTATTTTTTGTCCCAAATCTTGATGATGTACCGCCGGCTGTTATTATCGCATTAATTGTCATTACTTACTCCTTAAAATGATTATATGTATTGTTTTCTATATCTTGTTTTGTTAAAAATTCCGAAAAATCTTTGTAATTTATTCTGACACCCTGTCCGCTCTTAACTTTACCAATAACAGTTAAGCCGTCAGCATTATCTACAGTTGCTATCAATCCGTAATCTTCTCCGCCATACAGAATTACTTTGTTGTAATCGTTAATTTTTTCCAGACATTTTTTATGCGGTATTCTCTCAAAATCCACGTCCAACATAACATTACCGGCTTCTGCTATAGCAAATAAAGCATCAGCCAGACCGTCAGAAGTATCCATCATTGCATAATCAGATGTTTGTGAAGTGGAAATCTTTTTAGAAAATTCAATCTGTGCTTCAGGCATCAAATGTGCAGTTATAAAGCTTTTTCTTTCTTCTTCTGAAAATTCGGTATAATTATTTTTGCACAAAATACTTAATCCCATACCGGAAGAGCCATGTTCACCTGAAATTACAATTTTTTGCCCTATTTTAGCGTTTTTTCTTGAAGATATTTTCCTTTCCTTGGTACAACCTATTGCGGTCACTGAAATATATATTTTGTCAGCACCCGTAATATCCCCACCGACAATTTTAGCCTCTCCGGAAGCAGCTTTTGCCCCTCTGTAAAATTCTTTTATAAAACTTTCATCAATATTATCAGGTAACGATAAAGCTATGGTAAGATATTTTGGAACAGCACCACTTGCACAAATATCAGAAATATTTACCATTACGGATTTATAACCAATTTGGTACGGAGTCGCAAATTTTAAAGAAAAATGAACATCCTCAACAAGACTATCCTGAGTAACGGTAATTCCTAAATCTTCCAACAATGCACAATCATCCCCGATAAAAGAAGATTGCAGAGTTTCTGTTATTATTTTTATAAATTCTTTTTCTTTCATTATTTTAATTCATTTTCAATAAGGGCAACAAACTCATCCACCAATGTTTTATTCCATTTAACTCCGGCATCTTGTTTGATAATTTCAAGAGCTTCCTTAGGAGATAATTTATCTCTGTATGAACGTTGTTCTGTCAATGCAAAAAACGCATCGACAATTAATATAATCTGAGATGCCATAGGGATATTCTCGTGAGAAAGCTTCGCAGGATACCCAGTTCCATCCCAGTTCTCATGATGTGCCTCAATTATAGGAATAACATCCTGAATATATGAAATAGGATTTAAAATCTCTCTGACCGCAATTACAGGGTGTTCGTATATGTACTTCTTATCCTCAGGCGTAAGCGGTCCTTTTTTCTTAAATATTTCCTGAGGAATTAATAAGTTTCCTATATCATAAAGCAGCATTGCAATTTTCAGATTGTCAATCTCTTCTTTTGACAAATCAAATCGTTTTGCAAGACTAACAGCAGCCAAAACCTTGAGTTTAACCCCACCCTGCATGTGCATATCGTTATATGTTTGTGTTAACAAATCTGCAACCGAATACAAAACCTCACTTTGAGGAGTTGAAGCAAGAAGTTTTGACGACAAATCATTTTTGAACTCTTCGGAAAGCGGGATTTTCTTCTTGTTAAGAATATCCAAAAATGCACTAACAGCAAGTTCTTGCCAAGAAGTTTCACTCATAGGTTTAGCAAGAGTAACTCTGTTTCTTCCGTTCCTTTTGGACATATACATGGCCTGATCCGTAAGTTCAAGTATATCTTCGATATTATCCGAATGTTCTAAGAATGTTGCAACACCTATACTGGCGGTAATATGACCTATTGTATCTAATTCTACACTCTCTATAGCTTTTCGAATTCTCTCAGCTGCTATCATTGCACCTTCAGAAGTAACTCCCGGAAGAATTACGTTAAATTCTTCACCTCCCATTCTTGCAGCCGTATCAATAGAACGTGCATTCGTCTTTAAAACTTCCGCAATAGTTTTGATTGCAGTATCACCATAAGAATGCCCGTATGTATCATTTATCTTCTTCAAAAAGTCTAAATCCAACCCAATAATACTGAATGGCTGATTTATACGCAAAGACCTTGTAACCTCTTTTTTTAGATATTCTTCAAAATATCTTCTGTTATACAATCCTGTCAAACCATCTGTAACAGCTTGTTCTTTTACTTTTTCAAATAACTCTGCAATAGTAATAGCCAATTCGATTTGTTGTGCATACATATTCAAAAAATCTGTCTCAGACTCAGCTAAGTCTTCTCTTGATGAAAATACCGCAAATATCCCAAAAGGCTTTTCAAGAACATGCAACGGAATTGTAATAATTGATTTAACTGATTTGTCACTCAAAATATTGTTCAATTCTTCTTCTGAAATATCAGGCATTATAGCCGTCAAAGAAGCTCCAATATCTTTTGACTTTATTAAATGCCTGTTTTCGATAGAATTGTAAAAAATAGACTCTTTTGTGTAAGCAAGTCTTCTTGCCTGAATTGGGGTTTTTAAAATCCCGTCAGCACGTTTTATTGTGATATCATCTGCCTCAGCAACCACAACAAAGTATTCACCGTCAACATCAATTTCTTTTCTCATTATCGTACTATGCAAATATCCAAGCTCGCCCTGAATATTATTCACAACAGTTTCAAGTACGTTTCTCAAAGGTTTTGCAGAATTCATCATATCAAGAATACTTTGCAGAGAAAGCATCCTTTTGTTTGCAATATTAAGCTCTTTTGTTCTTTCTTCAATTTCTTGCTCTAACTGTATATTTCTCTCGTATATTTCAAGATAATCTTCTTTTCCGTGGTAGATGTTATTTTCTACCTCGGAAATTTTCCTTCTTACTTCATTTATCTTATCGAAAAAACCCATTGTAGCCCGTAAAATTTATTGTAACACATGCTGTATTATACACTACTTTAAAATTTTACGAAAGTATGTAAATAAATATTTGTAATTATATTAATGTATCAAGGAAATGTGCAGATTTATATGATACTTTACCCGTCATTCTGTTATATACCATAATTTTATCTTCTAAAATATCTTCCATTTCAAGATTTAAAGGTCTTGATACAGGTTCTTCCGACACATGTTCAAAGCTTCTGTTTATAACTCTTGAAGCAGTATCTCTTACAGTATCTACCACTTTTCCTGCTTTCTTTTCAACTGTGGCAGGTTTTATATAACCGATTCCCAATTCCATATCAAAAACTCCTTTTTATTTATTATATTACACTAATAGCATTTTTATAAAGTACATGTATTTAATAAATATAAATAATCATAATTGCCGGATTTTTGGGAAATATTAAGATTTATTAAAAGGGTTCTGTACATCAGAACCCTTTTACAAATATTATATTGTGTACAATTATTATTCACCGATAAGAGCGTTAATATCAGCCACCATAGCATCAGGATCAAATCCGTGAACTCTTGCACCTGCTTCTAAGTTTTCAAATCTTGCAGCAGCACATCCAAGACAACCCATACCATACTTTTGGAATACTTCAATAGCTTCCGGATGATTTTGTGCAATTTCTAAAATACCCATTTCTTTTGTAACTTTTGCCATAATATTTTCTCCTTATGTTGACTTTGTTTCTACAATCATTAATAGAATTATATAACAAAAACAGAAGGGCGTGTAACATTATGGAATTTTTTAAAAATTTTTACAATGATGATGACAAAATTGTAGGTTTATGTGCATTCAAAAGGCGAATACCAAATTCTTACAGCTACAAAACTAATCAATCATACGAATTTGAACGACAATTCGGAGCAACACGACTCCTGTATGAGCCAAAACACAAAACAGGTTTTGTTTTCTAACTATGTGTCAATGTTTGTTGCATAAACTGCATTCTGTTCTATAAAATTACGACGAGGATCAACTTTGTCGCCCATTAATATATCAAACAACTGATCACACAGCATTGCATCTTCTATGCCAACCTTTAACAGCGTTCTTGTTGCAGGATCCATTGTTGTTTCCCATAATTGTTGAGGCATCATTTCACCCAAACCTTTGAAACGCTGGATTGTCATTCCTTTTTGACCCCTGTCATCAATAATTTTCTGCAATTTTTCAAATGAATGAATTTCATAAGATTCTGTATCAGTTTCCAACAACAATCCCTCGGATTCTTCAATCAAGAAATCACGGATTAACGGATAGGAGGTCTTCAATCTCTTATACTCAGAACTCTTAATAATATTCTGGTTAAGAATAACGTGTTCTTCTTCATTAGTATTCAACTGAAGCGAATACTTTGAATTTTCAGGATTATATTTTAGCGATACTGCATAATTTGCGGCCTCAGCAATATTATAATTCTTAGCGTGATCCTGCAAATAATTATTCAGATATTCAACTATTTCAGTCATCTTTGCCTGATCATCAAAATCTTCAGGAGTAATTCCGGAACGAACCAACCCTCTCAAAACAACCGCAGGGTACAGGTTCAATATCGGATTATTGTATGAATTATAGAATACAGACATGTTTTTAATCAATTCTAATAATTCATCACCCGATTTAACATTTGACTTCTTCTTGTCAGAAAGGCTCAAAGATTTAATACCACGTTCTTTAAGCATCTTATCAAGAGCATGTTCATTGTATAAATATTCGGTATTTTTACCAATAGTAACTTTGAACAACGGCGGTTGAGCAATATAAACGTGTCCGTGTTCAATCAATGGTTTTGCATATCTGAAGAAGAATGTTAATAACAATGTTCTGATGTGAGCTCCGTCAACATCAGCATCGGTCATAATAATAATTTTATGATAACGAAGTTTATCTATATTAATTTCTTCTTCATTACGACTTATATTTATACCGAAAGCCTGAACCATAGCCTGAATTTCATTGTTACCGTATATTCTGTCCAGTCTTGCTTTTTCTACGTTAAGAATTTTACCTCTCAATGGCAATATAGCCTGAAACATTCTGTTTCTGCCCTGTTTTGCAGAACCTCCCGCAGAATCACCCTCAACAATATATATTTCACATTTTTCAGGTTCTCTGTTTGAGCAGTCTGCCAGTTTACCCGGTAATGTTGAATTTTCAAGAACAGATTTTCTTCTTGTTAATTCTCTTGCCTTTCTTGCAGCTTCTCTTGCTCTCTGTGCCTGCAAAGTCTTTTCAAGAATTGTTTTTGCAATTTTCGGATTGAATTCCAACCATTCCTGTAATTTTTCTTTTACGGCATCCTGTACAGCACCCAAAGCCTCCTGCGAACCGAGTTTTTCTTTAGTCTGACCCTCAAATTCAGGATTAGGAATTTTAACCGAAACAATTGCAGTTAAACCTTCTCTTACATCTTCACCCGAAAGATTTTGGTCCGAATCCTTTAATATATTATTTTTTCTTGCATAATCATTAAATACACGGGTAATAGAGTTTCTGAAACCTGTTAAATGAGTACCGCCCGAATGAGTATTAATATTGTTTGCAAATGACAGTACGCTTTCATTATATGCATCTGTATATTGCATAGCAACTTCAACCTGCATATCTCCAACAACCTTATCTATGTATATTGGTTTATCATGCAATACAGTCTTGTTCTGATTTAAAAATTCAACATAACTTCCAATACCGCCTGCATAGTGGAAAACTTCCTCTGAACCTGTTGCGTCAATATGGAATATAATTTTCAAACCTTTATTCAAAAATGCCATTTCTCTTAGCCTGTTGGCAATTACATCACAATCCACAACCGTTGTTTCAGTAAAAATTTCCGGATCAGGCCAGAAAGTCGTTTTAGTACCGGTTTTTTCCGTAGCAGCACCTTTTTCGACAGGAGTCATCGGTTCGCCTCTCATGTATTCCTGTTTCCAAACAAAACCCTGACGGGAAACTTCTACAATATATTTTTCCGATAATGCATTTACAACTGATGCACCTACTCCGTGCAATCCGCCTGATACTTTATATCCGCCGTCACCAAACTTACCGCCCGCATGGAGAACCGTATGTACAATTTCCAATGCAGATTTGCCTGAATCTTGTTTAATATCAACCGGAATACCACGACCGTTATCTTCTACCGTTACACTGTTGTCTTTATGGACAGTAACATGAATGTCTGTACAAAATCCTGCAAGAGATTCGTCAATAGAGTTATCCACAATTTCGTATATACAATGATGCAAACCTCTCTGTGAAGTTGAACCGATATACATACCCGGTCTCATACGAACCGCCTCTAAACCTTCTAACACACGAATATTATCTGCACTATAATCAGCAGATGTTTTTGTTTCAATAGCTTCGTCATTGTCAGGTAAATCTACAACTTCTATATGTTCATTCACAGGTTTTTTGTTTACAACGGGTGTTTCCTGTGTTGTTGTTTCTTGCATTTCAGACATTAATTTCTCCCCTAATACTTAATTCTACTGATATAGTAGCATAAACAGATAATTTTTGCAAAATTGTTAAATTATTAATTTATTTCTCCCTGAATTCTTTGCCGCATATAAAGCCTTGTCAGCACTGCTTAAAAACTCATTTACTGTTTCAAAAGTATTAAGTGCGGCACCTATACTTATTGTAACGTTTATTTGAGTACCTTCATACACAAATTGATATTTTTCTATAGTTTTACGCAATCTTTCAAGAGGAATTTTTGCACTTTCAAGTGTAGTTTCAGTTAACAATGCAACAAACTCCTCACCGCCATACCTAAACACCAAATCGGTTTTTCTGAAATTATCCATAATAAGGTATGCGACTTCCTTCAGGACATAATCGCCGCAAAGATGTCCGTATGTGTCATTAATTTTCTTAAAAAAATCTATATCTATAATTGCTATAGTTAAATCACCGCCGTATCGCTTTGAGCGTAGGAATTCTCTTTCGACCGTATTATCAAAATGTCTTCTGTTATACAGACCTGTAAGTCCGTCAGTCAAAGATAAATGACGTGTGTGAGAATACATAAAGTTGATTTTTTTTATTACATCTAACTTGTTATCCTCAGGCACAGGAAAATTTGTAATGATTTCCTCAATATTTTTCTGGATTTTTTCCATAACTTCATCAGGTATGTCAAAATCATTCATTAAACTATCAAAATCATCACTCATGGAAATTCCCCCTTGAAATATTTTAGCATAAAAATTTTAATTAAAAAGACCGATAAAAATATCGGTCTTTTATATCATGTTAGAAGAAATAAACTGTTTTTATTTCTTTTCAGATTCTGTTAAAGATTGAAGTAACTCATAAGTAACGTTCCAGCTTGAAAGTCCGTTTGTGGTTTTATATTTTGCAAGCTGTCTTGTTCTTTTTGCCTTAATTTTTGCCTGAGCTTTATTAAATTTTGCAAGTTTCTTCTTATTAGCATTTCTTTCATTAACCTGCGGTTCAATATAGGCAAGGAAAGTTCTGTATTCTTGACAGTTATATCCTACAGTAATTTTTGAAGGGTAGTTATATGTCAAATAATCGTACAAATACACAGCTCTTTCGCTGTTTGCCGGTTTACCTGTAGCAATTTCCCAAGTGCTGCCCGGCATTTTTGTCAGAACAACAATGCCTGCAAGAGGATTGTACCCTGCATTAATCATTAAATCTATACCCATAACGTCAGCAGCCTTGGCATCGGAAATATTTTCCCTCTTAGCAACTACTTCACTGTTCATTGCAGTAGTAAGAACATTATCAGAACTTAAATTGCTTGCAATAGCACTCTTTAAATAGCTTCTTACCTTCTTCTTTCCAATATTGTCGTTAATAATACCGCCCAATTCATGAGCAACAACGTAAGCGACTTCGTTATCATTTCCCGTGTAAGTTAAGTCCGTTGAGCTAATTTGAATTGTATTTGTAGAAGTAGCTAATGAATTGTCAGCTTCACCGTTAACTACCTTAAACTGAATTGTAGACGGCAAACTGTTTTTCTTAACAATAGCTGCACCAACAGGAGCAACTCTGTCCGCAGCCACCCATGTAGCTGCACCTGACGGCAACATTATGGCTACCGCAAAAAATACAGATAATAATACCTTTTTCATTTTTTCTCCTTTCATATAAAAACTAATCGACAAATCTAAATTTAATTAATGCAAAAATTGCATGAAATCCGTCCTTCCATGTAATTTTTTTACCTTCGGCAAACTCTCTGCCATAATATGATACAGGAAGTTCATACAATCTCGCTCCACGTTTCAAAATTTTTGCAGTAATCTCCGGTTCAAAATCAAAACGGTTAGATTTAATTTCAATACCCTTAATAAAATCTGCCTTAAAAGCCTTATAACAAGTTTCCATATCTGTCAAAGTAGAACCGTACAAAACATTAGTTAATAATGATAAAAACTTATTACCAAGCAAATGAGTAAACATAAATGAACGAGAAGGTTTACCTCCTGCAAGTCTTGTTCCGTAACACACATCTGCTTTTCCATCCAAAATCAGCTGTATTAGCGGCTTATAATCAACCGGATCATACTCCAAATCTGCATCCTGAATTACAACAATATCTCCGGTTGCTTCCTTAAAACCATCCCTCAATGCTGCACCTTTTCCCTGATTTACTTCGTGGTACAAAATTTTGTACGGAAGGTTAGGATAAATATCTTTTGTTCCGTCAGTAGAACAATCATCAATTAATATAATTTCTTTTTCCAGACCGCAAAAATCAGCCTCTTCAACTTTTTTAAGTATTTGTTCCAAAGTCGAGACCTCATTATATACAGGAATCAATATAGTTACTTTTTGCATTATAAGTTAACTCCCTCAAATAATTATTTAATACTTTGTATTATTGACAAATATATTGTATAATAAAAACGGATAGTTGTAAAAGGATAAATAATGGTTAAAACGGAAGAGAAAAAAAATCAGATTACCGAAGGTAAAAAATATCTTAAAAATGCCTTGTCAGACATATTGTCACAAAAATATACGGAAGCTGAAAAAGAATTAAGATCAGCAGAGAAAATTTTTAATGAATGTAAATCTGTAGAAAATATTTCTATTATTCTAAGTCTTAAAGGATTATTAAAAACTCTTTCCGAGAAAAACAAAAATAAAGAAGTTCTTGAAACATTAAAAGACGCTGCACAACTTGCAAAATATTCTAAGAGCAACCTTGCAGAACAAATAAAAGAATATGTGCTTGCAGAAATTTATTATCAGAATAATGATACCTCCGTTGCATTATGCCATTACAATAATGCCAAAAATTTAAGTATTTCAACTAAAGATGAATATTCCATTATGGGATATGTAATTGCCAGAATTAAGCAGATACGAAGCGACCAGACATTTCTGTTTCCGCCTACAAGCGATCCGCTGGTTTCTCTTGTAAAAATAGGACGTTCAATTACGGCACAAACTGATATTAACGTATTACTTAAAGTTATTGCCGAAGAAACAAAAATAGCATTACAGGCTGACAGATGTACCGTATTTTTACTTGATAAAGAAAAAGACGAACTCTGGTCAAAAGTAGCGTTAGGAATGGATAGTCAGGAAATAAGATTTCCCGCTGGGAAAGGACTTGCCGGATATACCGTTAAAAGCGGTGAATCCATAAACATAACGGATGCGTATAATGATAGCCGTTTTAATCCTGATGTAGATAAAGCGACTGGGTACAAAACAAAAACCATCCTTTGTATGCCTATCAAAAATAATAATCAGGAAATTATAGGTGCCTTTCAGGTATTGAATAAATTAAACGGAGTCTTCACAAAAAATGACGAAGATTTGCTTGTAGCAATCGGTGGAAGTGCGAGCATAGCACTTGAAAATGCTCAATTATTTGAACAGCAAAAAGAGCTGTATAAAGAGCAAAAACTCTTATTTGACAGTTTTATTAATACGCTTGCATCCTCAATTGATGCCCGTGACAAAATTACAGCAGGTCATTCTTCAAGAGTAAAACTTTATTCAATGTTAATTGCTGAAGAGCTTGGACTGGACACCAAAACCAAAGAAATTATTGAAAAAGCCGCAACACTCCATGATATAGGAAAAATTGGCATCAGGGATTCTGTTCTTCAGAAAGAGGGTAAACTCACTGACGAAGAATATAAACATATTCAGGAGCATGTACAAATTACACACAATATTCTTGAAAATATCGGTTTGAATGAAGATTTTAAAGAAATTAACGAAATAGCATGTTCACACCATGAAAAATACGATGGAACAGGATATTACAGGCATCTGAAAGGTGAGGAAATTCCTTATGGCGGAAGAATTCTTGCCGTATCGGATGTATTCGATGCAATAACATCAAAACGTCATTACCGTGATAAAATGCCTATAGTTAATGTTATTGATATACTATTAAAAGGCGAAAATACACATTTTGACAAAAATCTTGTAGAAGTATTTTTGAAAATTCCGGTTAATAAAATCGTAAAAGTTTTCTTGACGGAAAATCATTATAAGTTTAAAGTAAAAGATGATAAAATGTTGAGTAAATATACTCTCAAAGATATTTACAATTTTTCAACCAAAGAAAAACCAAAAGAAAAAGAAACAGAAATTGTTTCATTATTTAATTATTACTACTCAGGAAAACAGGATTAATAATATGAAGTTAAGAAACGCAATAGTATATACTTCCATAGCATTATTGACCGGCATAAATGTGTCTTATTCTGCAATGCTTGACTACATTAGTCCTGCCGATCCTATCAAAAAACAATCCCTTAACAATATGGAAAGCATATATAATGCTCCTGCATATAAGGCTAAACTCACGCAAAATGATGTTCATAATCATTATGAAATTGCAATGCAGAGATTTAGACAAGCAAATGTCAAATCAGCTTATGCGGATTTTTCTACATTAGTAAAGCATATTGTACCAAATGATTACGCATATTTGAGAATAGCTGATGAAATGGCTCAGATAGGATTATTTAATTTAAGCAGTGAAGCAATTAAAAAAGTTTCTGATAAAGACATTTCATACATTCAGTATGATGATATTAAGAAATTTTATTTTCCGGCAAATGAACTTAACAAAAATGATGAAATATATTTGGCGGAAATATATTCTAATATTATGTACAACGCTCAAAGCCGTGAAGCAACAACCGAGTTAGTCAAAAAAACCGATTTAATGAATAATTCGGATTATGCAAATTATATTGCGGCACTTGGATACCTTAAAGCCGGACAAATTAATAATGCAAATAAATATATCAATAATGCATTAAAAATTAATCCTGATAACATAAATTATCAGAAATTAAAAATAGAAGTAGTATTACAACTTGATAATTCAAAAGAAGCATTAAAAACACTTGAACATATTAAGAAAACCAAGTTCTATACTGACGAATACAGAAACCGTATTTCAGCTTTGGAAAGCTACACAAAATACAAAACCGAAAAAAGTGATACACTAAAAAAATATTATCTTGGAGAATACTACCATTTAATCGGAGAAGATACCAAATCTATAAGAACACTACAAAGTGCGGTATCCGGCAAAAAGAAATATAATCGTATGATATACGGGTTAATGGCAGAAGTATTTTACAGCCAAAAGGAATATGAAAAAGCACAAAATTTTGCGGATAAATCAATCCAGCTTGGCGGCAATATGTATTTTGCACAACTTGTAGCAGGTAAAGTTGCGTACAGAAATAAAGATTACAAAAAGGCATTAAAGCATTTTAAATCGGCAAAATTACCTAATGATGCAACTTCATTTGTGTGGATGGCTATGACATATTCTGCTATGGGAGAAGAAAAACAGGCAAAAGATATATATTATAAGATATTAAAAGAACATTCCGATTGCAGTGAAGCGTATTACAGTATTGCCCAAACCGAAAGTGACAGAAATTTTGAATATCTGAAAAAAGCCGTCGCAATAAACTTGAATTATATAGATGCCTGGGCAGGATTGGCAAAATCTTCCATAGATAAAAATAATTTATTTGCAGCCGGAAAATATTTAGAGATTGTAAAATATATTGACGAAAACGATTTTAGATATTATTATTATCAAGGATTGGTATACAAGGCTAAAGGTCTGCATCAGGATGCAAATTATTATTTCAGGAAGAGCCTTGCTATAAATCCCAACAATGAGCTTGCTAAGAAGGAGCTTGGTATATGAAAAAGAATATTCTTATAGTGGAAGATCATGAACTTACCAGATTTGGTCTGAAAACCGCCTTTGACGGTGTAGATTTTGTAGGAACACTATTTGAAGCTGATTCAGCAGAAAAAGCAATTGATATATTTAACAATAACCAGATAGATATTGTAATTATGGATCTTGGCTTACCTGTAATGAACGGGATTGAAGCGACAAAAATTATCCGAGGTTCAAATAAAGATGTAAAAGTTATTATACTAACTTCTCACAATGATGAAAAGGAAGTTTTAAACAGCTTAAGAGCCGGTGCAAATGCGTATTGCTCCAAAGAAATTAATCCTCAACGACTGATAGAAGTAGTACAGTCAGTAGCAGACGGAGCAGCATGGTTTGATCCGAGTATTGCCCACATTGTATTGAAAGCAACAACATCATCTCCGGTATTTGACAATGAAAATAACAGTAAAGATTACGACCTTACGGCAAGAGAATCTCAAATTTTAAAACTTATGACTGAAGGATACAGCAATATGGAAATTGCACAAATCCTTGTTATAAGTATTAATACAACAAAAGCTCATGTTGCTAATATTTTGCAAAAACTTGAAGTTGATGATCGATTACAGGCAGCATTAAAAGCACTTAAATATAAAATTGTGTAACAAACCCCACAGATAAAAGGAGAAAATTTTAATGATAGACTACACTAAAGAAGAATTAGTAGAATTATTACATAAACACCCTGAGAAATTTAACGAATGGAAAAAAGAACAGGACGAAGTTGACTTGAGCGAGGTTGATTTCTCAACAATGTCTTTTAATGAAGTTGATTTTTCAAATACCGATTTAAATTCAAGTTCATTCGCAGAATGTAATATTTCTCTTGTTAATTTTAATAATGCTGATTTAACATCAGTAGACTTTACAAGAGCAAAAGTGCTTGAATGTGATTTTTCTGAAAGCCTGTTAAACGGTGCTGATTGCAGTTACGCAGAAATGACATATTGTAATTTTTCTGATGCAGATTTAGCAGGTTGTATATTCTCAGAAACAAACTTGAGCAATTCGGATTTTACAAGTTCTTATAACCTGCATGCCTGCAGATTTGACGATGAAACAGTATGGCCGGATCCGGATATGATGCCGGACGATTTTGATGCTGTATATAAAGATGACTTGTCTGCAATGAAGGATGAAGAAGACGAATTCAGCTCTGACGGAAGTTACTAATAAATTTTACACACCATATAAAACAACCGGTCTTAGTTTGTATATAAGCTAAAATCGGTTGTTTTTTGTATTGCATATCGTTAAATACGGATAATATTTAATACTTATTAAATTGTTACAAAATTGTAATATTTAATCTCGTAAAATTAAAGTTTTAAACTCATGAGTTCGTAAACATGATTACAAGTTACGGCATATAAGAAAGGACGAGATTAACCAATATGGGTATGGCTGCAACACAAGCAAGATTACTTAGTTTGACTGCTCGTATGAGTGATAACGAAAACTCGGGGCAATCAATCTCTTATGCTAAAATTCGTCTTGCTAATCAAACAGAACAAGCCAATAAAGATTACCTTGAAGCTCTTAAAGCTACAAAGTTAACCGTTCTTACCGGATTTAACGGTTCTGATGAAATTTATACTGATATTTCTTATGGACTTATGACCGGTTACAACACTGTAGCAAACAATGCACAATATGTTGTTACAGATAAAAAAGGTAAAGTTCTCGTTACCCAAAAACAAGCAGATGCATTTAATGCAGGTAACGGTGATTTTAATGTATTTCTTGCAAAATTAGGATATTCACAGTCAAATATTACAGTAAAAGCTGACAGTACAACAGCTTCAGATGAAGAAAAAGCATTGGCTTATAAAGCAATTCACGAAGCTTGGGATCAATACTTAACTTCTGTAGGTCTTCATTTTGGAGAGGATGAAGAACACGGACTTGATTTTGGTTTCACATCATTCAGCACATCACCGTTTGACGGATACCCTACTTATACAATTACGGATTTGGCAACAGGACAACAGTCTACAAAGGCATTAAATTACGAGGGTACTAATCAGGAACAAAGAGATTTTTATGATTACGCAAAAGCACTGACAGAATCATACTATGGAGCATCCAGTTCTGCGGAAGTTCTGAAAACAGCTGCCGTTCCTGATAACATAGGTTACATAAATTACCTGAAAAATTTATTCCAGAAAATGGCTACCGCAGGTTTCTACACTCAGGATAATGAAGCAGAAACATTGAAAGATAACGGCTGGTTCGAAGAAGAATTAAGAAAAGGCAACCTCCAGCTGGAAATATTCTCTGCTGTTGAAAGAGGATTTATTTCAACTTCAATTGATTCCGACAACTCTATTCAGGAAGTAACTGATGAAAGAGAGATTGCTATTGTTGAACAGAAATACAAAAATGAATTAGCTTCTCTTGAAGCAAAAGATAACAAATATGACCTTGAACTTAAAAAACTTGATACAGAGCATAACGCTTTACAGACTGAATATCAGGTTATGAAAGATATCGTTAATAAGAATGTAGAGACTTCATTCAAAGTATTTAACGGTTAGAAGAATTTTAATTGATTCCTTTCCTTTAATTTCCTTATTTTTTAAACAAAATTTCGTAACTTTTCCCCTACCGCTTTTTTAAAGCGGCTTTTTTTTGACTAAACAACTCTTGCTAAGACTATGGTATTTAAGATATAATATAATGGATGGCAGTGGTGGAGTTTTTGAATGATGAATTTTGATAACATTATAAGAATAGCATATCTTGGTCCGGAAGCATCCTTTCCTGAAATTGCAAAAGATTATTTTTGTGAACGATATAACATAAAAGCTTATCCGACTCCAATGCCGTCAGTAAGACAGATAATGGAGTATGTCCGAACAAATCCTGCAACACTCGGAGTTGTGCCTGTAGAAAATTCCATCGTAGGTACTGTCAGGGAAACTTTGGATAACCTTATGATTTCTCAAAATCAGGATATTAAAATTCTTGCTGAAACAACAATTCCCATCCAATACTGTTTATTATCAAGAACGACTGAGTTTTACAGCATAACAGGTATTATAGCAAATCAACAGGCATTAGGACAGTGCAATAATTTCATATCGGAGGAGTTACCCAGAAATCTTAACGTAATTGAAGCAACAAATCCGTCTGAAGCTGCCCGTAGTCTGCAAAATTATAATCTTACATATGCTTCGATAGGAAGTAAAAAAATTGCGGAAGTTTATAACCTGAATATACTAAAAGACGGAATTAATGATGACAAATCAAACAGAACAAATTACGTCCTGATAGGTTCTATAGATACAGAACCTACCGGAAATGACAAAACAACCCTGATGTTTACAACACAAGATAAACCGGGGGCATTGATGGAAATTCTGAACATTTTTTACAACAAAGATATAAATTTATCGTATATTTCATCACAACAAGGTAAAGAAAACCCGCAAAATTATGTATTTGTAGTTAGTTTTGACGGACACATCAAAGACAGCAAAATCAGTAATGCTATGTCCGAAATTGAGGAAAAAGCCACATACCTTAAAATAATGGGCTCATACGAAAAATAATTATATACCTACTGTTTTTTTGATTTTATCAAATATTTTTCCTACAAAATTTAAAACTGAACCTTCATCATCTACAAATTCTATTTGCTTTGTACCTAAAAATAAGTCTTCCGGTTTGGAGCTAAAAATACTTTCATCAAAACTACTACGTTTGTCTTTTTTGTCTTTTTTCCGCTGCTGCATATACCCCAGATTACCGCCGCCTCCATCATTGTTCATGTTGGCGGCTTCCCGAATCATCGGTTTTACACCGCTAGATAAGCTAAAATTCAAATCACTCATAACATATAACCTTATATTTTTTCCCTACTTATATAAAGTTTTTTTTCCCTAAAAATTGTTACGTTATGTTATATAATGTTACATATTTTAATAATTTTAAATATTTATCTTATAACAAGTATTGCAAATAAAATTTTTTTATATAAAAATATAGTTACTCACATCCTCGAGTATGGCACCGTCATTAAGTGCCGCAATTATTCGAAAGGCAAAACAAATGGCAAATATTAAATCTGCAAAAAAAAGAGTACTTACAGCTGAAAGAAACAGAATTAAGAATGTAGCTTTCAAAACTTCTATAAAAACTGCTTTAAAGAAAGTTTTAGAGTTAGCAACAAGTGAAGATAAAGAAGCTTTAAATTCAGCTATTTCAAAAGCATATCAATTATGCGACAAAGCTGTAAGCAAAGGTATTTTACATAAAAATACCGCAGCAAGAAAAAAATCAAGATTAGTTCTTGCAGTTAAAAGACTTCAAGCTTCTGCAAAGTAATTCTTGATAATGCCAAAAATTGAAGACCGGTTTTGGATTTTTCCGAAGCCGGTTTTTATATTCGTGTTATAATTTTTGTATGGATAAGAAGAGAAAAATCAGCATAATAGGTTCTACAGGTTCTATCGGAACACAGGCACTTGAAGTAATAGAAAAGCTTGGGGATAAATTTGAGATTATAGCATTAGCCGGAGGCAATAATACAGAACTTTTAAAACAGCAGGCTGAAAAATTTAAACCTAAGTACATATATGCCGCAAAACCAATTGCTGTTGACGGAATAAGCACACTGACAAATCTGGATGAGATAGCAGAAAATAAAGATAATGACATCATTTTGGTTGCTTGCTCCGGCAAAATTGGTTTAAAACCGACATTAAAAGCGATTGAAAACGGTATTGATATCGCACTTGCGAACAAAGAAACACTTGTTATGGCAGGTGATATTGTTATGAAAAAGGCTAAAGATTACGGAGTAAATATAATTCCGGTTGACAGCGAACATTGTGCTATTCATCAGTGCATAAAAAACATTTCTCAGGTTAGCAAACTGATAATAACAGCAAGCGGCGGACCATTTTTACATAAAACTATAGATGATATAAAAAACGCAACGGTAGAACAAACTTTAAAACACCCGAGATGGAATATGGGCAGAAAAATTACTGTTGACAGTGCAACATTAATGAATAAAGGTTTGGAAATTATTGAAGCACATCATCTTTTCGGATTTGATTATGATGATATAGAAGTTGTGGTACATCCTCAGAGCATTGTACATTCTGCAATAGAATACATTGATGGCAGCGTAATTGCACAGATTGGTTTACCGAGTATGCATATTCCTATTCAGTATGCAATAACATATCCTGAAAGATATGAAGGTATAAAATCAAAGAGTTTTAGTTTTTCAGAGATTGCCAGATTAGATTTTGAAAAACCTGATTTTGAAAAATTCCCTACGGTTAAGCTTGCTTATAAAGCAGGGAAAACAGGTGGAACAGCAACAGCATGCCTGAATGCAGCTAATGAAGAAGCCGTATTTGCATTTTTAGCAGGAAAAATTAAGTTATATCAGATTTATGAAATTACAAAAGCAATATATGATAACCATACAGTAATTGATAATCCGACTATTGACGAGATATTTGAGGTTGATGAAAAAGTAAGACGGCTTACCAAAGAATATATCAATAATATTATTTGTTAGCAGACAGACTTGCATAAACATATAACTTGTTGTACCATATATATGAAGTCGTATATTTACAGATACGCTTCGATTACATGTTATTGAGGGGTGTAATTTACTTATGAGCGTTGAAGAAAAATTATATTCGGATGTTCCCCCGACCAAGTTGAGAAACAAGGACGAGAAGTTCAGACCGGCAAAAACAAATAAATTCTGGTTAATGGTTGCCAGCTTATTTTTCTTTAATATGATTCAAAATCGTTTTTATGCCTTCAGATATAAAGGTGATGAGGACTCAATAGAAAAAGGAGTTCCGTCTATTATTTATGCACCTCACTCAAACTGGTGGGATGGAATTGTTCTTTATAATATTGCACACAGAATTTTTCATAAAGAAATTCGTCTTATGATTGAAGAATTAAACAGATTTCCGCTATTACACAGAGGTGGCGGATATCCTGTAAACAAAAAATCTCCTCAATCTGCAATGAAGGCTCTGCAATATTCGGTAGAAGTTGTGCAGGATTTAAAAAATCTGTTATTTATATTTCCGCAAGGAATTATCAGACCGCCTCATTACAGGCCTATTGAATTTCAGACCGGTTTGGCTTATATTGCACAAAAAGCAGTTAAGAAAACAGGTAAAGTAAATTTAGTTCCAATAGCAATAGATTATTGCTTTTTGAGAGATAACAGACCTGAAGTCATTGTCAAGTTTGGCAAACCTGTTAAGCTGACCGCAGAAGAAAGTGCCAAAATGGACAGAAAAGAACTAACACATATTTTAGAAAATGCAATGACAAAAGTTTGTGATGAACAGATGTATGATATTTCACACGGTGAAGTTGATGACTATAAAATATTGTTTAAACAGCATCTTAAATGGTACAGAAGAATAGAACAAAGACTAAAACGAATTGATATTCCTCCTGTTGCGGATGTTTAACCTTTAAATGTTTTAGTTTTGAACTCTGATAAGGCTGTTAACCTTATTTACACATTCGCTTTCATTGAATTGAGAAACAGCTCGTCTTATATCACTTTCCTTACATACTTCCGTAATAACAATAATATCGGCGGTATTATTGTCCTTTAAACCACGCTGAAGAATACATGCAACACTGATATTATTGTCTTCGCAAACTTTTCCGATAGTACCAATTACGCCCATTTTATTGGTAGCATTTAAGGACATATAGTATTTATTTTCGGTATCGTTAATATCAATCACATCAGCCGTTTCATTATGATTACACCTCATCATAGGTAAAAGGTAATCTGTTTTACCTAATTCGGCAGATATGGCTAAAATATCACCTACAACAGAACTTGCAGTAGGGAATTCACCGGCTCCCGGTCCGGATAATGTTATATGTCCGACAGGATGCCCTTTTAGACTGACCGCATTTTTTACATAGTTTATATGTGAAAGAGTTGAATCCTTTGATACAAGCATTGGATGAACTCTGACATCCGCACTGCCGTCATTTTTTAAATCAGCAGAAGCAATTAATTTAATTTTATAACCGAGTTCATTTGCATTCTTCATGTCTTCTGCACGAACTTTTGTAATACCTTCTCTGTACACATTTTCTATTTTAATTCTTTTTCTGAAAGCCAAAGTTGCAAGAGTTGTAATTTTATATGCAGCATCAAATCCTTCGACATCACCTGTAGGATCAGTTTCCGCATATCCAAGTTCTTGTGCTTCTTTTAAAACATCTTCGTAGGAAGCACCATCAACATCCATCTTAGTTAAAATGTAATTTGTTGTACCATTCAGGATAGCCTCTATATGATTAATTCTGTTACCTGCCAAAATCGTCTTTATAGGCATGATAATAGGAATTCCGCCGGCTATTGCAGCTTCATATAATACAACTTTGTTATGTTCTTCAGCAAAATTAAAAAGCTCTTCACCACATTTTGCAAGTAATTCTTTATTCGCTGTTACAATATGCTTGCCATTTTCAATTGACTTTTTAATCAAATCGAAAGCAGGCTCTATTCCGCCAATAAGCTCAACAACTATATCAGCATCAGAATTCACGACTTCGTAAGGATTGTCCGTTAAAATAGAAGTATCCAATCCCTCTATGTTACGAGGTTTATTTATATTTTTTACAGCAATCTTTACTATCTCAATATACTCAGAATTCCGTAAGGTCTTATAAACTCCGGAACCTACAGTACCAAGACCTATTAATGCAATTTTTATTTTTCTGTTATTTTCCATATCCAGATTTTATCATAAATTACAAGATATGAAATACACTACCTATACCATTTTATCGAAATAAAGCGGTAATGATAAAAATCCGACAGTTAACAGAATAATAACCGTACCTGATAAAATAAAGTAAGCAAGATACATATTGTATTCTTCAAGTTCTATGCCATATTTATCTTTGTAATTATTCATACAAATAGAAACCAAATCTATCAGCCACCAAATGCCAAAACCGCCTAATGTCAATAATTGAAGTAACCCCAGACGTTTATATCCTGTATAAAATCTATGTATACCGAATATTCCTAAAATCCAACACAATAATATGGTTCTGATAAAGTTTTTAGGATAGTGCGGTGTTGATCTTTTTCTAACTTCTAACATTTTTATTTCCCCTTAAATTTATTTACCGGTTGAACCAAAGCCGCCTTCACCTCTTGCGGTTTCGGTTAATTCGGTGACTACTTCAATATGTGCCTGTTCTACTTTTGCAATTATCATTTGTGCAATTCTTTCATCCGGTTGTATAGAATACGTTTCATTTGACAGATTTACAACAGGAATGCAAACTTCTCCACGATAATCTTCATCTATTGTACCTACACAATTTATAAGAGTGATTCCGTGTTTTATTGATAATCCTGAACGAGGTCTTATTTGAGCTTCATA
>Ga0247611_10002591_pt1 | contig 28704 bp, 44 predicted proteins | sample 177DNAGHGhighgp2_FD_192422 | JGI IMG/M metagenome (GOLD analysis project Ga0247611, IMG submission 192422) | Sheep rumen microbial communities from Palmerston North, Manawatu-Wanganui, New Zealand - 1770 DNA GHGhigh gp2 | ecosystem: Host-associated > Mammals > Digestive system > Stomach > Rumen... | reverse complement strand
TGGTCGTAGAGGCAATATCTTCGCAAGAAGGAGTGCATGTTCCGCCTGGATGATTATGACAGAAGAATACGTTTGTTGCGTTGCTGAGCAAGGCTCCAGCTGCAATCTTTCTTGCGTATGCGTTTACAGATCCTACGTCTCCTTCGGAGATACAGATATCGGAGATCAGTTTCAGAGACGAGTTGGCGCACAGCATGTGGAATTCTTCCATCGCGCAGTCGCCGATCTTTTCTCTGCAATACGCGATTAGCTTTGTTCGATTGGAAAGGTCGATCGTTGGAATTTCCCGGCCGACCAATTTAATCTTGCAGTCTGTCTTTGCAGTTTCTTCTCCTGCGTCGTAAACAACATTATCTTCAGATTTCATTCGTTCTCCTTTAATCTTTTAATCTCGTAATTCAGATAAAACACAGCTTTTTCCAGATCTTCGATCTCTTTGTTCGGATCCTTATGTCCGGCACGGGTAATATACTTGATTGCGTTTCCGCGGCAGAAATTCAGCTGCTTGTCGGTTATATAATCGATACACTCAATCTTTCCCTGAGTGTAATGCGACGGATGATTAACAATGTCGTTCATTTTTACTCCTTAATCCGGATATATGATCCAGTCGTTGTCTTCGTAAACTACATGCATAACGTACCCCAGGTCGTCGAAGAAGTCGGCTAACGCTACAGCAGCGTTCTTATTCGGGCACACAATTACATCGTCGTAAACAAGATATTTCTTTGGATCGTTCTGTTCGAGAATTTCAAGTACCTGAGAATAAATATTATCCTTCATTCTTTATTCTCCTATGTTGTCCTTTGCCCACTTGTCAAGCCGGCTTTTAATGTCGGAATCTTCGTAGCTGTTTGCGTTTTCCTTCAGCCAGTCCTCGTTGAAGGCAATCTGATCGATTACTTCGTTGCAGATGCCGATCTTGTCTGTTAACATTGTCCAGTCGTAACCTGCAAACTTTACGATGTCTTCTGCAGCAAGATTCTCCGTTGCTTCGGTTAATTCGAATACAGGTCTTAAACCTCCGGAAGAATGGTTGACGTCGAAGAAATATACGTTTCCGTCTTTATACACGAAAGCTACGTCAAGCATGTATTCTCCTGGTGTTTTCAGCCAATACCAATCTTCGATCGGAGGAATTTTCTCTTTGTACTGTTCGTACTGTTCTTTTGTTAGAAGAGTAACTTCTTTTATGTTCAAATCGATTGCCTGTTCGGTAATTGTTCGTTTAACTGCCTGCATATTAAACCTCCATTTCAGTCATTCTGCTTTATCGACCTTTCGGTAAAACAAGTGTGACTTTCATCCATTCCGGAATATTCCACGACCATATCCATTCGCATATCAGCCATTTCAATGCGCATAGCAACGCAACTGTTATTCCAATAACGGCAACCACGCATATTATCGTTCCTGCTCTTTTCATACACTTCACCGTTTTACACCGTCAGCACAGAACCAATTGCCGTCATGCCAATCTGTTCCAAACGCAAAACAGTTACAAGGATCATGTTGATACTTGCAATTCCGGCACCGGACGATTTCTGGTTGCTCTTTTATTTCCGCATTCCACCAATCTGCTCCGAACGTGTAATAATTCACGTCGTCAAAATAAATCCAGACGCATGTTCCGTTTTCCTTGACTTTTATATCTGGATGCATTTGTGTAAAAAGCTGTCCAAATGTCATTCAACTTTACCTCCATTTTACATTCACAATACAGCAATTCTATCGCTGTGTCGCTTTGTCATGACGCATTTGAAGTATTTTATCAAATGCTGCATTTAGTGAATTAATTTCTGCTTGCTGCTCTTTCAGTAGAGCGAAAACGTCCAACAGAATAGCATCTCTGCATTGAAAAGGTTCGTCTGCGACTGTGTAATATGGACATTTTCCGCAACGATCAAACATCGAACCTTCACAATGTTGCTGTAGCCCTTTTATAACCTTTTCTTTATCAATCATTCAACTCCACCTTCTTGATCTCTTTCCAGTTGCGGCCGTTCAACACAGCATCCAGCATCCGTACAAGAGTTTCCGCATCGTGCACAGATACATCGTCTCCGTCTTTTTCCGGCGGCTGTACTCTTTATATAAAAGATGTCTTTATATAAAGAGTTTTTTAAAGATAAAATACTCGTTTTTAAAAACACTCTTTGTAAAGAAAATTGTAAAATAAAATACTTTGTTATTATTATTAAAGGATATGTGTGTAGAATTATTATAACGAAGTACTTTTTCTTTTTTTTGGGTGTAGAATTATTATACAAAGTATTTTATCTTTTTGGGTGTAGTATTATTATACAAAGTACTCTTTTTTTTGGGTGTAGAATTATTATACAAAGTACTCTTTCTTAACAACCTTTTTATAGCTAACATATTTCAAAACAAAATACTTTTCTTTCAAAGACACTCTTTATAAAAAGCATCTTTAAGAATAAAATACTCTATTTTAAATACACTCTTTATAAAGAGTATTATAGAAATAAAGTCTTTTATTTTAAAGAGTTCTTTATAAAAGTATTATTATATATTATATATTATATAATAAGAAAGAATATTTTAAAGAAACAATACTTTATTCGTAGACATTCTCGATATGAGACCATATCTTAGCCTTCACCTGCTCTTTTCTCAGCACTCCAAGTACAGGATCCAGCTTTAGCCGGTAGAATTCTCCGTTGTTGTAGTACGCCACGATACGTTTCCTGTCGTCAAGAGTCAGAATAACAGGCTGACCTTCCTCCGGCTTAAACCTTTCGATCGAGAGCATATTCATCTTACCGACCTCCTGTAATATTCCAGTATACGATCATGCACGAGACAGTTGTTCTGGTCTCTTACTTCCCAGTCCCAACATCCGGCAGTAGCTTCAGCCGCCTTATCCAGTCCGTAGACAGAGAATCTTCTTTCAGGTCCAATTGCGGATTCAACAACCCAGACATAGTACTGTTTCTTTTCGTGTTTACCGATGTAGTCGTTTCTGTTCCGGAAATGTCTGTCATAGGTTTCAGTCGTCATGTGTATCCTCCTTTACAAAAATAAATCAAATCACTGTTTGTGCTCCCTCTCGGAGTCGAACCGAACTGAAACACAGCTTATAAGGCCGCTGCTAGTTGCCGCTTAGCTAAGGGAGCAGATATCGGGCTTTACAGCCCGCTCAGTCTTTCCTGAGAGCCAGTTCGCGCTTCAGCCAGGAAGCGAGTGCCCTTAGTGGGATTCGAACCCACACTTATACGAGCTTAAATCGTATGCCTCTTCCAATTGGGCTATAAGGGCATGTAAGTATTATTTTTTATATAAGTCTTTATTATAAATAAAAGACTGTGTTATTAATAACCTTGTAACTTTATCCTGATAGTAACTTGTATGTCACTTGTAACTATATCCAAGTAACAATATCCTTGTATAAACTTGTAATTCACCTATAAACATAATTACTATTTATCCCAAATAAAACATAATTTTAACTCTTTATAAAAACATAAGTAACTTAATCCTGGTAGTCTTATATATCCTAGTAGTTGGATAACAGTTACTTGTATAAGTTTTTATAAACAAAGTCCTTTTCTTTATAATAATAATATATATTATATATAAAGAGTATTCTCCCAGAGCGGCTGTGCTATCCTCAAGTACGCAGAGACGGAACGTAACGGATTCCAGCCGGAGAAGAGAATGTGAACCTGCACATCGAGAAGTTGTCCCTTATGCCAGAAGGAGGGTCCTATGTCACGAGAACCGTCTTTTTCTCTCAGCTTTGGTTTCTCAGAATTAAGTACCGCCGCCGGAGTTGAACCGGTATTATTCCGCAGGCGGCTTACGGGGAGTATCTCTCCCCTTTACTGTTATTTTCGAAAGGTACATCAAATTCAATGCGGGTGAGGATTTGCACCTCACATGATGGGGATTTCAGTGACTGTCGTACCCCGATCTTACAGCATTAAGCGTCTACTATTACGACCACGTTTCCGTCGTCGTTTTACCAACCATGCTACCACCGACTATGGCCATTGTACAGTGATAGCTTTTTGTATGGTTGTCTATTCCGCCACCGCATCGAAAATCCGTTTTAAATACTGCTACCATGAGCCAGTTTTTCAAGGCTCATCACCACCCTAACGGCATTACGCCCATCCTTACTGCGGTATAACTATTCGTTTAGCCGCCTGTACCTTCCTCGCAGTATTTAAATTTAGGCCATGTCGTACTCACTTAAGTACGCCCTTTAATGGCCGGAAATATCATTCGTTCCTATAATCGGAAGCAAACGATAACTGCCGGTAAACCGCAGGGATGTAAACCCGGCAACTCGCTTCTGCACAGTCAGGCTTCTACGCGTTCGCTCCACCTGTACTGTCTACCTCTACACTCGGCACGAGTCTTTGTGCGTTTCGACTGGGGAATGTGTAGTTCTGCCCCAGACACTCGGTTTAAAATTTACAATATCAATTCTTTACCGAATTCACCAATACTTATTATTGGATTCTTCGACATCTGTTTTCAGGTGGACAAATACTCATCCAGACACCCAGACGTCGAAGCAACGAATACTTATCATTCACAATTTCAGTAAAGAATTAATCCTGTGCGAGTTGTTTCTGTCGGAGTTGTTTCATCCACTCAGATCTCTGTTGCTTTTCTTCCTCCGACATAGTGACTTTACGAAGAGCATGAGGATAGAATCCCATACATTTAGGATTTATGGAAAACGTCATAGAGTATTGATCTTCCGCCACGATCCTGCATTGATCCGGATGCGCATTTGTAAACTTCTCGTAGCGCTTCATCATCATCTTGTCGGTCGTGTACATCTCGATCCAGTCACCGATGTGATACTTCGAGTAGTTCCAGGTAGTCTCCGTATCTTCCGCACTTACGATTATTTTTTCTGTCATAGCTGCTCCAATATTGTTTTGTTTATTCTTCTATTGGTTCAATAGTGACATTCTTTAATACGTACTCTCTTGTTATCTCGAATTTCTGTCCACACTTCGTGCAAACGGCTTTCCACCGCTGTGCTCTGCCGTCCGGATCGAAGTCATCGTTATAGTCTTCAATCTCATAGTTTTCATCGCCGCATTTAGGACAAGCTCCGATAAAATCCATTTGCAGTCTCCTTTTCAGTTTTTTAGAGAGGTTTCTTTCTCCCATTACGGTAATTTTCGAAAGGTCCACTTTTTTCTTACCAGATTGTACATGGTATATTGTATCCAAATGGACCTTTCGAAAAAAGACGTAAAGGGGAGAGAAGATTTACTCTTCCTTCTGCAGATTCTTCCACGTACGGGACGGCATTGTAAGGATCTGGTATCCGATCTCCTCCAGCTCGGTAGACCTGTCGTAGGATTTCACATCCTGAGCGTAACGGGTAACCGCGTTGCTGAATCCGTACAGGGTGAGATCTCCTTCGCGGATCAGATGATCGAGAATACCTTCTCCTTCCTTCTTCGTGAATCCAAACTCAGGAGCCGCAAGCTGCACCATCTCCGGAATCTTCTTTGTTTCGATCTTTGCTTCTGTCGCGGCTCTCATATTCTCCAACAGGTTGTTGAAGTGAACTTCGTTCATTGCCGCGTTAATCGTATCGCGGATCTTCAGCATGAGAGCCTGATCGTCCGCAAGCAGAGTATCCGAAGCGTAGAGCGTGTAGTCTTCGTTTGCCATGTTTCCGCGGCCTACATGTCTGCGGGTTGTGCAGGATTTTGCATCGTTCACCACCATACCGTTTGTACAGACAAGCCTGTACATGAGCGGCCGGATCGTAACGGTTCCCAGCCCAACCTCGGAGTTGGTAACGATGATTCCGGACTGTACGATATCTCCCTTCTTGACTTCTCCGGTCAGTCTCTCGTTAACAACTTTGATGTACATCTTCCTGTCGGTTATTTCGTTCGAAACGAACTTCACATTGTGACTGTGAAGAATCGGCAGGACAGCGTTAGCGATATCGTAGTTGTCGATCCGGCGGTATCTGTCGGAGAGAAATGCTCTGGCGATTCCGTCGAGGGCACGGATCATCCTGACTTTCGGTTCTTTCGCAAACCACGCATTTACATTCTCTGTAAGAAGAGCAGGATTCTCTTTCTGCATCTTCTCGTAGTATTTTGTGGGGATACCAAGGCTCTGTCCGATCTGCATGTGTGCGACTTCGTTTACTCCCAGCAGGGTGTTTCCTCTGTCGCTCAGCATAGTCAGCATGGAACCGTCGAAGTCGGAGTCCATTACCAGGTTGCGGGTATCCAGCAGGTAGTCTTTCTTAGCGTTTGTCTGTCGTTTAAGTTCCTGAGCGAAGTCCTGTAAAGATTTTCCGGGAAGCATATTGTTCTCCTTTCTTATTCGAATCCGAGCAGGTGGATTGCGGCGGTTATTAAGTCGAATTTCATCATGTACGCGATGAAAAAGCATCAAAAAGTGATAGTGGGTTTGCTTTCAATCAAGTCTAAGTAAAGTATTCTTTTTTTTAAATTACATAAAAGAGGGAGGATGTATCGAAAATCGCTACAGACGTTGAAAATACTGCATTTGAAGCATTTTCACTTACCCCCATTTTCGAACCCTGTTTACCCCCTTGTAGGTATCCTATTGACACCCAAATCGCTTAGTATTATACTGTGTATGACGGACCCAGAGAAAGAAGGTGAGTTTATGGACCGACCCGTCTACAAGCCAAAGAAAAGGCTTAAAGTTACTGCGAACTATACTGAGTTAATCGATCCGGAAACAGGCGAAGTTTTATTAGTAGAAGATAGCGTAGAAGCTCCAAGATATCATAAGTTTGTACGTGTAAACACAAGCGATCTCTATCGAGCAGCAATGGAGTTAGATAGCAATGCATTCAAGATTCTGTCGTTCATTATGGACAATATGAGTTTTGGTACAAATACTTGTACTTTTACATATAAGGATCTTGAGAGCGAGCTCCATTTGGGGAAGAATACAGTTACACGAGCAATGGTAGATCTTCAGGAAAGAGATTACATCCGCATGTTTCGCGTTGCGCAATGGATGCTAAACCCGTATTTTGCGGTTGGATGTCAAGAAAGTTACAGAACGGCTTTAATAAAAAGATATTTCAATCTTCCGACAATCCATGAAAGACGAAATAAAAAAGAAAAAGGAGAAGAAGACGATGCTGTTAAATGATATTATGGGACCGAAAATTGAGCTGACCGCACAGTGGAAGGTTCTTATGTATATTCTTGAACATACAGACGGAAATACAAAGCTGTTTGTCAGAACGTATAAAGAAATAAAAGATGACATTGGCGTCAGCGAAATGACAATAAGCAAAGTATTTCAAAAAATGCAAAAAATCGGCTGTATTACCAAGTTAGGGAATAGTCACTGGAGAATAAACATGGTAGAAGGCTATTCCGATACATGCGATGGAATCCAGCCGTTTGTCATCGCAAAGGAACCGTTCAGAGAATCCCGTTAAAAAAGGAGCGGCCGGCCTTTAATCAGCCGACCGCTCTCTTTATCGGATTACCAGGGCATACCGTCCTCGGCAATCTCTTCAGGGTTGGACTCTTCTTCCGGCGGAGTGGTCTCCGGCTTCTTGCCGTCGAGCAGCTCGATGTTGCTCGCCTGGACATCCAGGTAAGGAACAACCTGATTCTGCTTGTTGGTGTAGAAGGCAGGCTTGCCGGTGCCCTCGACCAGGATCTTGCGACCCTTGATCAGGTACTGAGCCATCGCCTCGGCATAGCCGCGCCAGATGGTCACCTTCGTCCAGACGGGAGTCACCTCGCCGCTGCGCTTCTTGATGTTCTCCGCCACCCAGACGGACAGAACGGAATCTTCGCGCTCACCGTTGTGAACCTTGCGCAGCTGGGCATCCTTACCGATGTTACCGATCAGAGTGATTTTCATATTGCAATACCTCCAGTTAATCGTTTTGTGGGGTTATGTGACGGTATGTGGTAACCGCTATTCCACACCAGCGCACCGGATTTAAAGCACTCAGGATCGACCGGTGTACAATCCTTCGTCATGCTCCAGCCTCGCTTCTGCGAGGCTTCGGAAACCGAATTCCCAGAGGAGAACCCGAATCCCGTTATGTTACGACCCCGCGTAAGCGGGGTCTGTCGGAGAAAGCCACATCAGGCGGGGATGGGACGGCTGAGACATCGCATTTGCGACGAAACCCCAGGCGTCCATTTCAGGCAGAGCTAAAATTTTCCCGCCGGACGCGATAATGCCGATCTCATAGTCGGCGGAAAGAAATTTGATTGCGAACATGTCAGCCTCCGATCAGAATGGCGGCACAGAGCACCGCGTCAATCAAAACGATCGAAGTCGTGATTGCAAGAGTGAAGTTCAAGAAGTTCTTCATCGGAATACCTCCTTGCTATCCTGTTCAGATCCAGCCAGTATTGAAGCTCAGCCTCTTCTTCCGGTGTGAAGATTTCCTCATTCTCCATCGTGGGCCTCCTTGTGTACGTTTTCCTTCGCGAGCTGAATCGCGGTCGGCATATCCTCGGATTCGCCGCCGTTCAGCCGCTGGTAGACAAAATGATGCTTGCCTTTCACGCCGAGGTTCTGCAGCTCCTGCCACATATCGACGTTGGCGCAGCGAGCACCGGATTTCGTCCTCCATCCGTTCTTCGCTCTTTCACGGGCGGTAGCGATCGTGTTGCAGATGACCTGCGATTCAGACACGATCGTTACATTGGACGGGGACTTCAGGAGCTTTACGGCCTCGATGATGGCCTGAAGTTCCATTCTGTGGCTGTTTGTGCGGTCGGAATGTCCGCAGACCGTCTTTGTTTTATCTCCGAAACGAAGAACCGCGGCATATCCGCCGGGGCCGGGCTGTCCGGAGCAGCAGCCTTTCGTAGTCAAAGTAACATCAAACATGATTAATCCTCCTTTAATTTACCGTCGACCGGGCTTGCGGTTTCCGGTCAGCGACTTCTGCCTCGGTTTCCCGAGGCCCGCTCGTCAAAACGAATATCGAAGAAAAGTTTTCTTCGTCATGCTCCGAGCCGCCTTTGGGCGGCTCATGCAAGAGCGGCAGCCTTGGCGCAGTCGATGGCCTGCATCAGGGTTTCCGTTGCCAGCAGGAAGTTGCCCGGATGGCAGAATGTCATGCCCATCTCGCGGACGGGATGGCCCAGCCATTCCTTCGGGAAGAGCTTCCGGCCGTTGAAGGAGCCGATCGCGTCCGGCACGGTCTGCACGTTAAACCCTCCGCGAGCGGAAGGGAACACGACGTACAGAATGTCTGGCATCTGCTCCACGACGGTGTCCTGCCACGGCATGTACTGCTCCAGCACCAGAATCTTGCCGTCGACAACCTGGGAATTCAGTACAAGGGTTTCAGCTTCCGCTTCAGCATTCGCACGGTCGACATACTTGAGAAGGATCTTCTTTGCCATGTCTACCGCGTCCATGAATGCCGCATAGCGGGCTTCTTCGCTGGTATCCTCGTTCCAGGCAGGATTGAAGGCAGCGATCGCTCCGGCAAGCTGGCTGGATTCCAGCCCGTTGTCAGCCTCGTCGATCGGCAGGACCAGAGTCTGGTCGACCTTCTTCCATGCCTTGTCGGTCGGGCAGAGGAGACGGCCATAGTCACGCCAGAGGAGACCAAAGGAGCAATATGGGATACGGTTTGCCCCATCCCGGTCGAAGACATAACCATCGGACGCGGGCCGACGCGCCTTGTCCAGCTGGTGGTGGTCGTACTCACCCTCGCCGATGTCGTACACGATCGTCTCATGATCGTCAGCAACAGAGGCGGCCAGATCCATGGAGTTGGTGCGGGTCACCTTCAGGTTGGGATTCAGTATCAGCAGCATGGCTGTCGCAAATACGTCGTCGGAATGAAACACGGAGCCGTGGGTATACGCATGCTCCAGATTAGCGATGTCTTTCATGGTCGTTTTCTCCTCTCAAAATCAAAATGCATTCTTTGTCTAAATCGCGGGCTGTAGTTACAGAGAAAAATGACCTCTGGTTTTCGGATGGACAAATACTCGTCCGATATACCAGAGGTCAAAATTCTCCTGTATAATTCTTCGTCGCCAGAGCATAGCGTCGATGTTAGCGTCAATATCCATCCTGGATCATGTCGCGGATCTCCGCGAGACTCTGAGCGATCGTTTTCAGGCTGGCGTTAATGGACGCCAAAACCTGGACCAGATCTGAGATCTTATTCGCGATAAACTGCATGTTATTCTCCTTTCAGGGGATCGAAAGCGTCGATCTTCATGGCGTAAGTGAGAACTTCTTCGTCCGTCAGCCAGCCGATCACGTCCGATGCAAGGTCTGTGTCATAGCAGATCTCGTTGCCTTTCAGCACCGCAATCTCCCACAGGTCACTTTCATGACCGTCAGAGTTAAGGTGTTTGATGATCGAGATTCCATATCCGTTATTGAAATGCGCGACATAATGAAGGCCGTCGTAAAGCGGTTCTTCTTTGTAATCCGTCGCAATGCCTTTCAGTAACTGACGGTATCCTTCATTCAGAGGAGTGTAGAGATTAGTCATTGTAATTCTCCTTTCTTTTGCGGTCGTACAGTTTCTTCGACTGCTTGACCCGTGTAACAGGGGACATGGCCCAGATTTTCCGTTTCTGAGAATTCAGTTCTTTCCGGGCTTTCTTGGACATTTTGGATTTGGAAACCATATCTATTCTCCTTTCGTGGTTCTTCTCCTTTACGTATTTTTTCGAAAAAACCGGGTATGCACCGCACATACCCGGTCCCGAACAGAGTGTCCCGTCTCTGTCCGTGCGCCGTCTTTCCGGCTGCCAGAAAGGAGGTGCAGGCTGGACCTGCATGCAAGGTATTCGATTCAACCCGCTCTAAGAGTGGGCTGAGTCGAGTATCTCGATATATTCTCCTTCTTCCATCTGCACAAGCTGACCTTTGACCGCACGACAGAAGAATTCCGCGTCTTCACGGTCTTCAAATGCTGCAGTCAAAGGCCGGCCGTCCTTAAAGTAAAAACATTGAAACATGCCTTCTCCTTTTCAGCCTTCCCCGCCGGATTCATCAACCGGAGATCAACAGCGGGGAAGGGAAGTATTTAACAGGCAGGACGATAAAACTTCTTAATCTGGTCTTCCGCCTTGCGGATCCAGACGCGCTCATCGGCGATGTCACGCTTCATGGCCTGAACGTCCAAGACGGCTTTCGCAAGCTGCTTGTCGGTCATCGTGCGGTACTTCGACCGCAGATGTTCGATCAGCCGCTCGTAAGCGGCAATCACGGTGCGCTTGGTCTCGATGTGGGAGCGAAGCTCCTCGATGTCACGGATCGTCATAGTGTATTTCATTTGGATACCCTCCTTCAAATAATTTCGTCTTGATCTGCCTGCCGTCAGGCAGGCTCGCGGTTAAACCTGTCGAAAGACGCTTTCTGTTTGCGAGGAATCCCGCACGAGGAAAGCACGTCAACAAGAACGCACTCGGGAACCTGCTGCCAGCCGGCCGGAGTGTTTTCCCATACGCTCAGCGACTGAGCGTTATTCCAAAGCTCGGCCGCATCGGAAATGTAGTCGAACCAGAGATAACCAAGCCGAGGATGATGAATTCCGTAACGACCGCGCATGTTTGCACCTCCTAAATCGTCTAAATTCAATTTTGGGGCTGCGATTTCTGTTGACCGGATCGCACTCCGCGTGCACCATGCCTCACGGCTGCACATTTGATGGACGCTCTGCCCTAGATACATCCACCGCACGACCCGTGCCGCCAGTCGCATGCAGCGATAGCGTTGTACAGGTCTACGGTTTCAGCATCGGAGAGATGGAGGTCTGAGATCCACCACGAGTTCGCCTTAATCCACTCGTCGCAGAAAAGGCCGTCCTCGTAGTCTTCCCAGACTTCCTCCCAATAGGACGCGAAGTGCCACCGGCTGTAGACGCCATACGTCCCCATTTCAGAGGACTTGATGTCTTCAGGCAGATCGACTTTCTCGCCATCAATTGAGATAATCCATTCTCCGGAACAGAGACACGGGTAACGACCAGTCCATTCAGCAGTGATCTTCCGCCTGGACTCAGCGGGAACACTGTCTTCCTGAACAGTCATCAGCGCGTCCGTCAGTTTAACCTTCAACACTTACCTCCTCGTAATGTTAGCTCGCACCGACTTGCACTACGGTGCTGTAGCTTTACCCAGTCAGGTAGCTACTCCTGACTGTGTGCTCAGCTTAGCTAAGGCCGAACATCCTGCTTCGTGGCCACTCCGCAGGTTTCGCAACACCACTCAGTTGCCTAGTCGCCCTGGGCTCAAGGCCCTCCCGACATCCCGAGCTTCAGGAAGCACGTGCTTAACCCATACGTTTCTCGGGGTATGTATCAACCAGACATACAACTGGCGGCACCTCCAGGATGCTCGCGTATTCATCGTGCGCCTCATGGATCATAGAAATAGCATCAATACTTTCACCGCACGGTTCATGCGGCAGTTAACGTCCTGATGCCGGACGGGTCTCCTGGAACATGTTGAGGTTTCCAAGCCCCAACGGGAACGGTTTCGCATGCCACCGCCAAGCCACTCCTTATTCCACGCCAAGAAGTGCTGCCGGAACTTTAACGTCATACCGGACGTAAAGGAATCGTTTCCTTCACCATGCTCCGCGACCGCGTTAGCGGTCGCCTCTGCATCAGCAAAGGATTTCCTCTTGGAGGACAATTCCTTCGTCGTGCTCCGCGACCGCGTTAGCGGTCGCCTTCGCAACACGAAAGCTTTGTCTCTTGAGGACAGATCCTTCGTGACGATCCGTGGCCGCCTATGCGGCCACACGGACAGTCACAGGAAAGACTCTACGGAATCGCAGCCAGCGATTCGGAGGAATCTTCTGCATGATGCTACTCGTTTGCGTAAGCAAACGACTTGCATCCGACAAGAGACTGGTGTTTCGCATTCAGCTGGATACTCTTCAAGAGAAGGGAAAGCAGAGAGAGGGGAGGAGCGGAGCGAAAAAATCCCGCCCCCCAAAAATGCGTGCCCCGCCGGGTAGGCATAAACGGCCCGAAGGCCGTCATGCCGCATAAAAAATAAAAAAAGGCAGACCGCTATCTGCGGTCCGCCCAGGATTCTTTCCATCGGATGTTTTCGCGGTACGTGCGTTGAATCGCACAGTCTGCATACCGAATGATCAGTCCGGCTAAGATTATCGCCGAGATAATCCCAGCGATAAAGAAGATGTTTATCAGTTTTCTTTTCATTTTCATTTTTCCTCCTTTACGATATAAATCTCCAGGTCTTCGCGGCGCTGGAGGTCAGCCTTGTACATTTCAGCTGCGACCGGGCTGTTGAATACAGCCAGCAGCCGGTCATTTTCGTCGTACAGGTAGTAAGTCATGCCAGACTCACCACCTTCCTAAGTTTGCCGCCGAAGGGTGCGGCGATCCGCCGAATTTCGGAGACTGATTTCATCTCCGAACTGACTACGTATGCGCACTCGTGTGCTACGTATCCGTTCCCTTCGAGAACTTCTACGCGCACGCAAGTATGTGGCTTCAGGTCGATCATGTCGGGAGCCACATACGAATAATGGCGTCCAGACAGATCTTTCCTGAAGCAAATCTTCACGAAAAGGTATTCCTCTTCGCTGCGGCTGTCGATGCCGCTGTTTTTCATGGCATTCTGGAACTTCTGTGCTTCGTCCTTGCAGACGAACTGCAGCGCAAAACTGCGTCCGTCAATGGTGTAATTAACAAACATGGAAACTCCTCCTTTCATAGCCTGACTTGTTGGTCCTCCTGCTTAAGTTTCCGTTAAAAATAAAAAAAGAGACTGCTTGCGCAGTCTCTTAGGGAGAGAGGAGTGCGTTATTACACGTACTCCTCGGGAATGTCGTCCGGAAGATCATCCGGACAGATAAACCAGCCGTCGCCGGCCGGTTCTTCCGGGATGTAGTTGTCGTTGATGAGCTCAACGGCGGCTTCCACCCCGGACGTGTGGAACCGATCGAGGATCGCGTCTAAGAGATCGCATTCCTCAAACACCCGATTCCAGGCCTCGTCCATGTCCGGGTTCTTAGCCTTCGCGGCCTCAAGGATCGTCTCGGACACGGCCGGGAAGTTCGGCTTGTGCTGAGCCAGCATGAACAGGCCATCCCCGCACAGATCGAGGAAGTAGTTGAACTTCCTTTCTGCGTCGAAGACGGTCTTCTCGTACATGGATCCGTCAGTCCGCCGGAAGGTGCCTGTTTCCACGGCTACCTCGATGATAGACCGGGCGTTCTTCGTGTGCTGCACCATCAGCGTGGTGAACACCTTCAGAGCTTCGGCCGCGTCGAGGTCGACACCCTCTTTTGCCTTCTTCATCGCCTGAGTCCAAGCGACGACGGCCAGCTTCGCCAGACCGTAGCGTTCGTTAATCTTGACGAGCGACTTGACGAACTGGTCCCGATCGTCTTCGGACCCCAGAAGGTCCTTGCATGATGCGGAGTGATCCCTGTACAGCAAAGCGAACAGGGATTTAGCCGAGAACAGAGTTCCAGGCTCCACTCCGTACACCGCCTCCAACTCAGCCGGGAGCGGGAACAGGATGTTGCCTTCGCCCTTTTCGGACGTATAGAGATCAACATCCTTCTTCTCCCATTTTACGGGATGGACGGTGTAATACCACCTGTCCTTCCCGTCGGAAGCCTTCGAAACTTCCTTCTGGAAGGGAATCCCAGCCTTCGTCATCAACCTTTCAGTGATGACAGAGAACCGGTTGAGTACTCCTCCATCAGGAGTCTTCTCTGTGCCATCTTTGTTGAAGATGGCCTTGTTGAAATCCTCTTCGGACGTGTACTTCTTTGCATACCGGTTGAAGTACGGAGACCGGAGAGTCTCAAGCTTGCCATCCCAGAGTTCAAGCTGGAACAGCACCATGTCGAGAAGCGCTTTTCCATGCTTGAATTCGTCGATATCGTTGCCCATGGCAATAGCCGCGGCAACGATCGACGCAATGACAGCCTTCGCGTCTTCGTCATTCAGACGGAGGCTATCCGCCATCTGAGACAGGAGGTACTTCAGGTGAGTTGCGATCAACCCAACCTGATTGCTCAGGCTGTCAGCTTTCTTCTGGCAGAAAGACTCAAAGTCCTCGTCCGTTACGAGGGTCTTATCCTTTTCGGTACTCTCGGTATTAACCGGGATCACCATATAAGGTTTACCCTCGTTCCTGCGCTGTGCATTCAGCCACACCTTTTCGATGTAGGCTGTGACGGCATCACCGTCAAAGTCTGCTCCCTGCAGACGGAGGCACAGCAGATCCTTCGCCGGGATCGTGCCATTATCGTCTGCCACAGGCAGCGGCATCACGATGACGTCTGCCGGAATCGTTTCGTCAAGATACAACTTGACGATGATGGTTTCCGACGGAGCACCGTGAGGATACCTCACGAGAGCCGCTTCGATGTAACGACCCTTGGAGTCGACATGAGTCTCCTCCTTATATCCCAGCTGACGCTCGCCGTTCTCGTCGGTGTAGTAGTACCGACCGGCGAACGCGGGATTCACCCGCACTTCACCATGCAGACCGGTGGACGCAGCCTGCTTGGCGGCCTCGTTCCGGCTCATCCCGTGGACGTACATCAGGCTGTACGCCAGTTTGTCAGGGAAGAGCTTCAGGTAAGCTCCCTTTGCGGAGAACTTACTTTGAGCTAACCTCCGAGCCTTGTTCCCGGCCTTTGTATCGATCTGGTGCATAACCAGATCTTTGTACATCAGCTCAGGACGAGCTGCATAGGCGCGCCCGCGAGCGGTGCGAACGTTTGCCATATGGGTCCACGCGCACCGCTCGAATTTGTCCGCCCAAACCTGCAGGGCTTCCGGCTTGAGGAGACTTTCGATCTCCTCGTCCGTCAGCTGCAAGTTTCCGCTGTTGGGCTGAGTTCCCATCGGACGGTGGCCGGTGGGCAGGTGATCGCCACTCTGCCACTGGGCCTGCAGCTTATCAAGACCCCACTCTTTGGAATGAGCTTTCAGCTCTTCTAGGGACGCATATGCCCCGAGTCCCTTGATCATACTGCTGTTGATGAGCAGCGTGTTGCCAAGGGTGATCTTACGCTTCACGCCCCAGTGATCAACGACTTCGCAGCCAACGTCTGTGGCAAGACCGGGCTCTACGACGCCCTTCAGACCATAGAAGCCCTTAGCCGTCTTGAACCACAGATCTATGGCCAAGGCTCCCTCTTCGGTGACGAACCAGTGCTGGCCGGCTCCATCGTAGCCGACCTCCTTAACACTGTGTTCACCTTTCCCGACCCAGGCGATTTTCGCGTCGGCGGTGTCGACCGGGCAGAGCTTCTCGCTCTTCTCGTCGACGACGATCAAATTGATCTCGTCGATGTCCGGAATCACATAGCCGCCCTTAATCCGGCGGCAGCTGGAGAACAGCATTCCCCTATTTTGGCAAACGACGACTCCAGGGAGTTTCTTCTCCCAGGAAGTCAGAGACACGTGCTTATCCGTGTAATAAGCCCGGCCCTTCTTCGCCGTGGAAGGAGTGAGGGCGTACATGAAGCCCTCAGCGCAGCTACCGATGTCCATCGGGTTGCTGCCGTTGAGAATGGTAACGCCGTCCAGCTTCGTCTTTTCGATCATGTTCTTCATTTTCTTTTCCTCCTTCGAATCATTGTTGCTAGTAAACTTCTTTCCACGGCTGGGACTTAGCCGCTTCGTGTCTCCCTACGTTGAGTCCGCTGTCTCGCACATCATGTAGCGCTCCCAGTCCTTCGCTTGGGAGAGGCTAGGCCGTAAACGGCCGTAAAAAATAAAAAAGAGCAGGCTGTTGCACCTGCTCTGATTTGTTACCTATTATATTTTTGATTCCACGGGATATCCAATTGAGGACTCACTGCTTCGACGATGGATTTTTCGATAGCCAACATCATATCGATTGAGAGTTCAAATTTCTCCCATTTAACGCTCCCAAGAGCGTCCCGAAGATGTTCCCGCAGCGGCTGTTCCGTGGTCTCCTTGCAAAGAGCAACGAGCTCCATGTAGGATTCAACAGCTTCTCCGGCACAGCGCAGAGCAATGCCATAATGTTCGCCGAGAGCACTACCACGTGCATCGTCTAGCGCGTTGTTGATCTGGGCAACGCGATCCCATACCACGTTGATGATCTGCTGGTTGGCGCCAGTACGGATCTCATTGATGATTTCATTAATGTTCTTCATTGTGTTACCTCCTGCTCTTTATAGTCTCGCGACTTATTTGGCCACCTTAAGGTGCCATTAAAAAATAAAAAAGCCTGAGCTTGTTAAGCTCAGGCTAAACATTGAGATGCTTGCTACCTCTCTCCGTTGATTCGTTCAAGGCTCAACGGATGAAAACCTTTTCCTATCCTCAGTCTACGTACTGAGCATAGGCGCTCTCGCCGACGAACGCACATGCAAATGCGCCCATCTCCTGGCGATTGTTCACATCACCAGTGTAGACGCCAAGCTGTGCAAGCCGACGAGCGGCATCGACAACCGCGTTATGCGCAGTGTGCTTTTTCCGATCCTTATTCGAATCGGACAGAACACTCCACGCATACGCATCATCGCCGGAGCGTAGGGCTTCCCCACGCTCGACGATGAAGTCGACGTAGGGACGGCACAGACGTTCAAAAGCAACCATGTCGACACCCCGTTCCGTAGCGCGACGCTCAGCGGAACGGTTATAGATTTTAGAGATTTCTACCATGAGAACCTCCTCTCATGCCCGACTCTTGATCATCCTGGGATGTCAGTCCGACGGCATGGGTGGGGTTTACGCTGGAAAACCCAGCGAACCTCATAAAAACAGATATTTATTCTCTTCCAAACCCTATACTCAAACTCTATCTCAACCCCAACCTCACGCTCCCAACTCCCACAAAATCCCACCTCTTCCAAACTACACCTCACACTCTCTTCTCTCTTAGAAATATCTTTCTTTAACTTTCACCTATATCTCACATCTTCTTTTTCCCCTGAACGAAACTTAAATCTTCGCGCTTACGCGCTTAAACTACATACCTGTATTTCTTAAACAATTTTGCGTTAACGGGCAAAAAACGAACAAAAAACAAGATGTACTTTTCGAAAATAACAGTAAAGGGGAGAGATCCCCATATTTTAAACCGAACATTATTTATAAAAAACAAAGAAATGTTCGTAATTTTAAGGAGTGATTTTTATATGGATAACGAAAGGCGTGTACTTCCCAAGAATGCTTTTGACTCAGAATACATGACGGAGTTTCTCCGCGAGGTTAGGTTTTTAACCGAACGAGGAATCAAGTATACGTTTGTCAGAAAGACACCGGATTACGGCATTTCTCAGTATAAGTACAGGAAGACTCCGCAGCTGTTTGCAGCTCTTGTTGAGTTCTACAGCCGTATCGAAGCGGAGCGCGACCTGCGTAAAGCAAAGAAAGCCGAGGAGAAAGTCGAACCTGCCGTAACAGCCCCGGCCGAAGAAAAACCGGTCGAAGAAAAGCCGGCCGAACCTGAGCCTGAACCCGAGATTGAAATTTCGCCCGAGAAGATTGCAGAAGCAAAAGCTCTGCTTAAGAGAGCAGAAGAACTGAAGGACGATACTCTGTGAGACCGGCAAAGCAGCGAAACGCCGCCCCTCCTGTTACAAAGATATGTTCGAAATGCAATCAGACGAAAACGTTGACGAATTTCTATTCCAATCGGGGTTGGGTCGAGCAGTTAGGCAAAGACTGCTGGTGTAAAGAATGCGCAGGTAAGTGCGCTACGAAAGACGAGCTGAGAGAATACTTCTGGGAAAACAACAGAAAGTGGATCGAAAAGCTCTGGACGGGGTCCAGAAAGAAAGCTGAACTCGCGGCCAACAAGAACGCGACGTATCAGCGTGCTTACGAAGATACGAAACGTAATATCCTGGACCGTCTTACCTGTCAGTATGTCCTGAAGTCCATGCAGATTAACTACGAGTTTGAAAGTCACACAGGAGACTTAAATATTCAAAGTTATCAGGAAGCAAAGGAAGAAGGACAGGTTATCGAAGAGAAAGTCGACCCGAACATCAAAACCTATTCGGAAGAGTTTGGAGGATATTTCAAGCCTGACGAATTGAAGTATCTGGAAAACTATTATCGCCAGCTTGAGAACGATTTCGAGCTGAGCGACGTAAACCTTCGAGATACGGCAAAGAAACTCGCGAAGGCTTCTCTTCAGGCAGATAAAGTTCAGGACAAGTATATGGCAGGACAGGCTACGATGCAGGACGTAAAGGATGCCGTAGCTTTGTTCGATCTGCTTTCCAAGTCCGGGAATTTCTCCGCAAGCAAACGAAAGCCCGGAGATAAAGGCGGGCTGGGAAGCTGGGGGGAATTAACCCTGCAGCTTGAAACAAGCGGCCATCCTTGCACAAGAAAGATAGAATGGCCGAAAGACGACGTGGACAAAACAATCGAAGAATTCAGATATATCGTACAGTCTCTCGGGCTGGACGGCGCATAAAGGGGAGATTGTATGTACGGTGTATATATTGGGGTGATCACATGATTGGTCGCCCCGGCATTATTACAAACCTGGATCTTGCGGAAGAACAGATCATCTTCTATCGCGATCATTTGGATATTGCGATAGAAGATCTTTTTCCTCCTATTCGTTTGACTCGCGACCAGCATGTTATCGCCAGGGCATTTGGACGTGGAGACGACATGAAAATTGTTCAGTCTCGCGGTTCAGGTAAAACATGGTTGATTGCGTTATGCGCTTTTACAATGTGTGTTTTATATCCCGGCACTGTTGTTGGCGTGTGTTCCGGTACTGCGATGCAGGCGACGCTCGTACTTCAGAAGCTGAAAATGATCGCAGACCAGAATCCGAACGTAGCAAACGAGATTTCCGCTTCCAATTCGAGAAGCTTAGTTCAGCTGTCGAAAGATAAAGGTAAATGTACGTTGAAAAACGGATCGTTTATCGAGTCTTATTCTATCGATTCTATGCGGGGAATCAGATTAAAAATTGCCATCATCGACGAATCCCCGGAAGTAGATCAGGCATCTCAGGATGCAATCGTTTCGCCTACGAAAAACTTCAGACGGGATATATCGTTTACTTACGATTTCCCGGATTATCCGTCGAAGACAGTTAACATCACATCTGCATGTGAAAAAACAAATTCTTTCTACGAAGATTTTGTCCGTGTGTGCCGCGAAATGGCGAAGGGCACTCCGGGGGCATTTGCATGCGCACTGGATTACAACGCTGCCGTCGCGAATGGAATCACAGACATGGATTATTTCATGAAAGAAAAAGAGCGCATGCCGGCGCTTGTGTTCGATATGGAATACGGTTCCAAGTTCGTAGGCGCGAATGCCAACTCTGCTTTACCTTTCGATCTGACGTCCGCGTGCCGTACGCTGGACAAGATCGAGATGGAGCAGCCGAAGAATTCCAAATCCAGATACGTTATCTGTATCGACATAGCGACTTCTTCCGCGAAAGGTTCCGACAACAGCATTGTCAGTGTTGTTAAATACACGGAATGCAAAGACGGAACATATCTGCGGAAGCTTGTCAACATGAAGAGTTACAACGGTAAGGCGTTGGATTATCTGGCGAACGAAGTCAGACGGTTTTATCATGTTCGATTTCCAAACACGGAGAAGATTATCTACGACGCCCGAGGCATCGGAGACAGCTTCGACCGGTTTTTCGATCAGGAGTGGATCGATCCTGCCTCAGGAAGAGAATATCCTCCGTTGGTCGTGGACGACGAACCGTTAACCAATCCGGACGCGGTGCAGGTGCTGCATCCGTTTAGAGCGGTTAATACGTTAAACCAGAGAATCTATACCAACTTAAGAGTCGCGTTTGAAAAGAAAAGACTCGAACTCCCGATTCAGGAACGCACAATGCGGGCCCGTCAGCAGGAGATCGAGAACGAAGAAATGAGATTGTCAAGAGACGAGATGGCTGTCTATCTCGAAGCGGACGCCCTGCAATTTGAAATGGGAAACATTGTAGAAAAGAATTCCGCCGCAGGAAACAAAACCTACGATGTCCCTCACGCAGGGCAGCATAAAGACCGCTACTCATCTCTCGCAATGGCAAACGACTATATAAGCGAACTTGAAAAAGAGAACGTGAAGCGGTTCCATCGCGGAGCACCAAGCGTGGGATTCGCGTCACGATTTTAAAGAAAGGGGCTGAGAGCCTTGGGCTTATTCGACTTTTTCAGGGCTCCAAAGCCCGAAAAACCTGTAGAACGCAGACGGATTGAAGTCGGAGCAAACGATCCGGATGTGTATCAGAGTTTTACAAATTCCAACATAACGTTCAGCGGAGAGTTGGCAGGATACGACTACGACCGTATCCTGCGGGACAAACAGACCAACATTGTCAGTCTGTATCAGTTATCCGACTATTATACGGACAAAGACCCTATTGTTAAGGGGATTGTTCACCATGTATTCGTTCCGTTCTCTACCTGTTCCGACTGGATATTGATAGGGAAGAACGAAAAGACCGTCAAGTTGTTTGAAGATCAGTACAAAAGAATGCGGCTGAAAGAGAAACTCAACGGCATCATGCTGGAGTACTGGAAGTACTTTAACGTTGTATGTTACCTGCTGAACGGTCAGTTAATTACTTTGCCGATTCACAAATGCCGTATCGGCAACATGACATTAAACGGCCAGCCTTTAGTTGAGCTGGACTGCCAGTCTATCCAAACAGAGTGGCGGGCTAAAGGTTATGCAATCAAGGAGAACTGGATCAAGGATAATTCCCTGGAACAATATTTCAAAGGCTATCCTGACGAAGTAACAGCCGCATTAAACGACGGTGCTCAGTATGCCCAGCTCAACCCTGAAAATACGTTTGTATTGCAGGGGAACAAGGAAAGCTGGCAGAGGTATTCTATTCCGTTTATCGCATCCTGTCTGGAACCTTTAGCCAAGAAAGAACTGATTTCCAATTACGAGAAAGCTACTTTGAATCTGGCTACCCGTGGGTTTGTTCACGTTAAATACGGGGATCCCACCAAAGGCCAGGATATGCTTCCGGACGCCAATCAATTAAAACAGGTCGCGAATATCTTCCGTTCCGGTATGTCAAACTTTCCGCTTGTTGTCACCAACCATCTCGCAGAAGCGAAGTTTGTACAGGCCAGCATCGACGATCTTTTTCAGTGGGATAAGTATCGGAATGTCAACAACGACATTCTTTCCGCGGGCGGAGTCAGCGGCGTTATTGTCTCAGGCATCTCAGAAGACGGTTCTACGTTTGCGTCCGCTCAGGTTAGTATGCAAACGGCCGAAGCCAGGATTAATGACGCCAGATATAAGTTCTGCGAACTCATGAACCGAATTAACGAGCGTTTAACCGAGATTATTCCTGGAACATATAACTTAAAAGAAATTCCTGAATTCCGGTTTAAGCCTTTGGATATGTCCGGACAGAAAGCGCTTCGGGACGCATGTAAAGAACTCTGGCAGAACGGGGTTGTATCCACCAAGTCTCTTCTGGATGTGTACGGTTATTCTCTCGACAAGGAAGTTGAACAGAGAAAAACAGAACAGGAAGAAGCAGACGAAGTACTTATCAACAGACAGTCTGCAGGCAACACATCCGGAGATACAAATGAAAACAAAGGCGGACGTCCTGAGATGGACGAATCCGAAAGAAAATCCGATCCTGACGCCGCAGAACGCGGCAAGAGGCCTAAACCATCTAACCCTGAAGGTTCGATGGAATCGTGACGTTGCGGTGAGCGTCGGTAAATAAGTCACTTGCTATCCATGTTACGTGGTTTATCTGAAAACCTGAGTTGCCGCCACTCTAAGAGCGGCTGTTGTAAAGCCGGGGCTTCGGCCCCGGTGTTTTGCCTGTTAGCTCAGCCCGGCAGAGCAATCGCCTGTTAAGCGATGGGTCGCTGGATCGAAGCCAGCACAGGCAGCCACGAGCACCTGGTTGGAAACGAGCTCGTAAAACGTCGTTAAACAATCAAGTCAAGAGGCGCGCTTTATTCTGTCTTGATTGCCAACCAAAGATATCTCCAGCTTCGTGCTGTTGATATAGATTCGCCTTCGATCTCCTTTGACTCCCAGCATCGGAAATCGAAAGCACAAAGGAGATCAGTTATGAACAAACTTGTGTTTGCTTCTACCATCTCCGAAATTAAGCAGTCTGATATTTTCATGACGGTGAAGGCTCGTATCTGCGAGGCTCCAGCGGCGAATCTGAACGGGGCCCGCGTGACCGAAGCTTTCATCAGTGAAATCGTGAAAAATAAAGACCGCTATATTGGTCTGCCTTTGTATGCGGACGTTCGTTCCCTTACGAAAGGAGACTATCGCCGACTCGGTCATCTGTACGATTCGAAGACAGGCGAATTCCATTCCACGCAGATCGGATCTTTTTATCAGTTTGAGAAAGAAGAATTTGAAGGCGGCTGCTATCTTGTTGGATATGCCCGTATTGCCAAACGCAACAAGAAGCTTAGCAAGGCCATATCCGAACTGTTCGCAGATAACGCGCTCAAATTTTCCTTCGAAGTCGCGGTAGGCGAATACGAAGAACTCGACGACAACACAATCCTGATCGATGCGTCGGACAGTAATTACCTGGAAGGAACAGCCATTGTTACCTTCCCTGCTTGCGAAGATGCTGTTGCGCTTGAATTGGTTGCACAGCAGAAAGCAGATGACACCGAAGGAGGTGAGACGGAAATGGCGGAAAAAGAAAAAGTAACGCCGGAGAAAGTTGAAACAGCGGCGTCTGCTGCAGAACCCGCAGAGGCTGCGGCTGAGACAACAGAACAGCCCGTTGTGGCTGAACAGTCCAAAGTGGCTGAATCGCCCGTTGTGGCTGAATCGCCCGTAGTGGCTGAATCGCCCGAAGCAGCGAAAGTTGCCGCTGAAACAACGGAAGAAACCCCGGCTGGTACGCCCGAGATTGCAGATTGCAAAAAAAAGAAAGAAGAGGCGGAAGATAAAGATCCTGACGATCCTGAAGAAGACGACAAGGATAATGAAACCGCCGCTGTGGTTGTTCGAGAAACAACCGAACAGTCTCACGTTACGTATGCTTACGATACTGAAAACGGTATGGAAGTAATGCAGCATGTAAACGTAGAGACCTCCGTATCTCATGTTGAGCCTGAAGCTCAGATTGTAGAAACGGATCAGGGGGTTCAGATCGCAGAAGGAGAAGAGGTTCCCGGCGCTGCCGAAGACGAAGCTCCCGGCAATGCTGCTGAAGAGGACGTTCCTGCGGTTGAAGAACCCAAGAAAAAGACTGCCGAAGAGATGATTGCAGAACTCGCAGAGACCATCAAGGATCTGACGGAAGAAGTTAAATCTCTCCGGACTGCTGCTGCGGAGAAACTGACAGTTGCCGCAGAAGCAATTAACCCGTTTGTAGATTCCATGACAACTCATGGCAGTTACTACGACCTGCTTCAGCCGGCCGAAAAGAAGAACGGGTACGACCTGCTTAGCAAATAACACAATTACGAAAGGACTGATTAGATATGGCTAGTGGATATATGTCGAAGCTCCAGGGCTATATTTATGAAGGCGAACTCGTAAACGGCGCGGCCAATCCCGTCCCGAACGGCACGATCATGGTGCAGGATGGCGATAAGCTTATTCTGCCGGCTGCGGACTCCGCGACTAAGTTCGTCTGCAAGGAAGTAACCGATATTTACGGCGAAACCGGTTACCGCTTTGTTGTTGAAAAGCTGAACAAGCGGTATTACTTCGTTGAGAACGGCATGGACGATTTCAACGATATGGCTGAATATGACAATCGGAACTATGTTACCAAGGTGGGCAACTACCTGCGTGCGCATCCCCTGATTGTGGGCGAAGAGTTCCTTACCAACAATGTGACGGGTGTTCCGGTGGCTGGCACTGCTTACGGCGTGCTGGCTGACGGCACCATCGGTTAATCGGAGGTGAACGAACATGGCTGATATCAAGATTGAAAGAGGTCAGAAGCTGATCAAGGTTCTGGCCGCGCAGAATCAGAAGGCCCGTGTCGACTCCGATCAGATCGAACAGGCTAACGCTCTTGTTAACGAACTGCTGGCGGATCTGAATCCCAACACGATTCATCAGATCGGTCAGATCGTTGCTTATACTGTGGAAGAACTGCAGAACAAGGCTCTTGACTTCCTGGGCAACGTGGCCGACGAGAAGACGATCGGCTACGGCGAGAAGGCTGCTTTCCGCGTCCGCGACGACGGAATCCATGCCTACGTGCAGGCCAAAGGCGCGACGGCCGCCCGCAGCTACATCACGGATCATCAGATCCTGGTGAGCACCGTGGAAATCGCGGCTCGTCCTGCGATCAATATCGTGGACCTGAAGGCCAACCGTTTCAACATCGCGGATCTGATTCGCGAGGCGAACGAGAAGATGACCATGAAGAAGCTGGAAATGGTGCAGAGCGTTCTGCATGCTTCTATCCAGACTTACGGTTCTCCGTTCTTTGCGCAGAGCGTGGGCGGTTTCAATCCGTCTCTTCTGGATGGGCAGGTTATGCATTTCCGTCGGCTGGGTCCTGTGACTCTGCTGGGCGATATTGCGGCTGTTGGTCAGCTGGATGCTTCCACCGGTATGGCGATCAACTCCAATCCGACGATGCAGTACTCCGGTTCCATGCTGGATGAACACAACCAGAATGGCTTTATTGGGCGTTGGCACGGCAGCGATGTTGTCGGCATGACTAATGCTTATAAAGAAGACGGTGTGACCCCAGTGCTGGATCCCAACTGGATCTATATTATCCCCGGTGCGCAGTCTCCTGACATGCGCAATCTGAAGATTGTCAACGAGGGCGGCGTGAACTCCATGTCTTCTCAGAACATTGATGACCGCGCGCTGGAAACCCTCCTGTATACCTGGTTTGGTGTCGCGTTTGTGGTCGGCAAGCATCCGACTTCCGGCGCTCACCTGATTTCCTGATGATAACAGGGAGGGGCAAAAGCCCCTCCCTTCTTTCCGTCTCAAGACGGGGAAAGGATTGAAGGATTATGGATGGATCGAAAACGTTCCGCGTCTACAACAAGTGTAATTTCGATATTGGCATTACCTTGACGAGCGGACAGCAACCTATTATTCGTAAAGGCAGTTTTCTGCCATTGTCAACAAATGACATTCTTTATATTGAAAGCGTTGCGGCTGTACGTAAGCCGTTCTCTTCCAGAATGCTGGTCGCCGTTGGGGACGACGGCAAAGAACTGAAGCTGGAGGATCTGGGCGGATATACCGATACTTTTGTCCAGAAACACTACGATGACAACGAAATCAAACTGAAGCTGCAGATGCCAGCCAAACAGGTAGAAAAGTGGCTGGAAAAAGTTGAAGACCCGATCGAGCTCGACGGGATCATTAAGATCGCAGAACAGATGGATCTGCCGAACAGCAAGATGCGCCTGCTGCGAGAAAAAGCTCCTAATTCTACCACGTTTGAGTCTTAAATAAATGGGGGCTGTCAGTATGTTAAATATTTCCAAATTAGCCGAATGGCTGAAAGAAAAGACGGAGTGGCAGGAAACTCCGGTTCCTCTGACGGAAGCCAATTATATTAACATGGTTATCGAAGGAATCGAAAGGCTCTTCGTCGACACTGGCCGCTCCGATCAATACAACGAAGATCTGTATATTCAGGTCAACGATACCACGTCTTACTATGCGTACGACTATAATTTCCCGCTGGATGAGCGCAGGTATATCCAGATCTGCGCGCAGATGAACTTCTTCTCAAAAGTCCAGAGTGACGTAAACAATACGTTCGGTTATACCACCGATGCCTTAACCGTTACCAATGCGGATAAACCGTACGCCAACCTGAAAAACACTCTTGAAAATCTGGATAACGAGCGCCGTATTATTTACTACAAGATGGTGCGATACACGCTCGGTACATCGTAAAGGACTGAAGGCAAAATGAGCAGTGATTTTATCGTGAAAATCGAATACAAGAACAAAAACCTGGAGACCGTCGTAGAGAAGGAATACGATTTGATTTCCTATACGGAGATGCTGCATCTTGAGCTTATGCGGCTGATCATGGAAATCGAAGACGCGTTCTATGTTTTTTCTGGCAACAAGCAGAAAGAAGACTGGTCTCCTGAATTAACGGAGCGGTTTAAGCGCATTCGGCATAAAATGCTGGACGAAGCGAACTCCATCAAACGTCTGCCGCAGAATCTCACTTACAAGGGAATTCGGGCAGACCAGGTTTCCATCAACGACTTTATCGAACAAAACAAATAAAGGAAGTGACGGCTGATGTCCATTCCATACGTACCGCAGGGTACATCCAAGCGGTTCAGGGTTCCCAGAACATTGGCCGCAGACTTCAACGCTTTTCTTAATCGGGACATTCCAAATACCAACATGGATTTTGAAATCCTGAAACGATGGTATGACAGAGAAGCAGATGATTATGTTCCTGTCTATGTAAGAGGAGAAGTATATCCTGACGCGACCAAGTCCAGATACGAAAACACGGATAATATGCTGAACATCCGCTGCTCAGTAGACAGCGGTATTCGGCAGGGAGATATGCTCATACATGAAGATGGTTCGATTTACGTGCTGGACTGGGAAGTTAATTTACAATCCAACAACGCGCCTTCCCGTATGTTGAGATGCAATATGTATCTTAACGTCAGGCGCCATGTCACACCTGAAGATCAGTACGACGAAGACGGCTTTCTTATGCATGACAGGGAAGATCCATGGCTTGAAATCGTGCCTCCCATTCCGTGCAATGCTTATCGTTATGATGGGCGGCCGGAATATGTGATTGTCTCCGGCACTCCCGGCGCTACCACCAATGCTTTAACCATACTTACAGTTCAATTCAACGAATATACCGATCAGATTCATATCGACGATATATTCAAATGGGGAGATGAAGTATACCGCATTGTGGACGTAAACCGTGTAGACGTAAACATCAATCACAAATGGGGAACGATTAAACTTCAGGCAAAGAAGGCGGAAGGTGGTTTAAGTGGATATTGAGTATCCCGTTACTGTATCGTGGGAAATAGAAGTGCCCGACATTCCAATGACAGGCATTATTGAAAACGGACAGGGACCGCCGGCTGTTACAGGGACAGTAGAGCTTCCGCAGGGAGGCTCCCGACAATCCAGATCTTTCGGCCGAAACACAACTTATGCGGAAGGAGCAGAACCTGGAACGCATGTAATCCGCGATACGGAAACTATGCTGAAGACAGTTATGCCGGAACTGGCCCGAGATGCGTTTAACGATATCGATTCTGCAGCCGAACGCCTGAAAGATCTCGAAGTCTTCGGGACAAACCTGCTGCAAAACAGATTCGAAGCAGTCCAAACTGAATACCCGAATAAAGATGAAGAAGCGGCGAAGTCTATCATCCAAAACGGAGCAAAGGTTATCGTAACTATCTCCGGGCATATCCCAACTAAGGATGAATTAACACAAAAAGCAAAAGAAGACGTCATCAAAATTCTAAAGGGGGCTCTATCGTAATGCTTGGATGGATCAACGCATGGAATACAATCATCCGCAACGTGATCTTCAAGGATTACGATTTAAAGCGGCTGATGAAGATTCCTTCCAAAACAGGAATCATTCAGTTTACCGACCGATACTTTATTCGGGCGGGATATACGAATAAGTTATTAACAGACGAAATCTGTCGTATTGTCTACGGAGACGTGCAGGGTTCTCCGGAAGAAGTTCCTAACGTAACACGCAACATGATGACATTTGACATCTATGTACGTAACGAAGA
>Ga0247611_10002590_pt1 | contig 28707 bp, 23 predicted proteins | sample 177DNAGHGhighgp2_FD_192422 | JGI IMG/M metagenome (GOLD analysis project Ga0247611, IMG submission 192422) | Sheep rumen microbial communities from Palmerston North, Manawatu-Wanganui, New Zealand - 1770 DNA GHGhigh gp2 | ecosystem: Host-associated > Mammals > Digestive system > Stomach > Rumen... | reverse complement strand
AGTTCCATTTACTTCAGTATTAGTTAATTTGTAACCAGTAGGTAAACCTTTTTCATCTTCAACCCAAGTATAAGTAATTAGATTACCTTTATCATACTTAGGAAGATTTTCAATAGTAGCTTCCCAATTATTTTTTTCATTTAAAGTAACAGATTCACCATTACTTAATTTAACAGTAATACTTTCTGGACGTTTACCATCTTGATTATTGTTATCATCCCATACTTTTTTTATAGTAGCTTTAGTTTTTTCAGTACTATATTTGTTAGTAACTTCTAAATTCTCTTTTTGTTGTTCAACTTCTTCAAAGTAACCTGTAACACCTAATAAGTTTTGATATTTATTATCTGGACTATCAGGGTCACTAGGTGTTGTTTTAGATGAATAGATGTATAAATTCATATCACTTGGATGTGGATTTTCACTACTAATTAATAATTGATATAATTTGTAATATCTAGCTACAGTATCTCTATCAGCTTGTTTATCTCTTGCATTATGATTTGTTTGACCTGGTGTTGCATCTGGATGTAAAAGATCAGTTCTAGTAAAATTATTCCAATGACCAGCTACCATTTGTCCAAAGGAATCTCCTTTACCATAATCTGTTTTAACAATATCTGATTTTAATGGTACATCAGGTGTATAAACATAATCACGATAATTATGTTTAATGTAACTAATTTTTAAATTTCCCTTAGTATCAGTATAAGTTTTAAAAGTTACACCCGCATCTTGCATGTCTTTAATTTTAGCATCTGTTGCAGCTACATTATATTGACGTTCTGTTAAAAGAGCATTTGTATAATTCTTAAGTGCAACTTCAGTTAAGAATCTTATTTCTTCAACGGTGTATTCATAAGTTACATCATTTCCATTACTATCTTTTTCAACAATCTTACCACCGAAGGACAATCTATGATAAATAATATCTAAGATCTTATCATATAATTGTTGTGAAGTTAAACTTGGATCTGAAATATCAACTGGTCCATCAGTGTAGATAATTCCATAACCATAGTTTCCATTACTATCTTTAATAGATGGATCAACATTAACAGGAACAGTTTGTTTTGTATACTCTTTTATATCATTAGGATTTAAGATTAGTCCATCATAAATAGATTCATTATCAGGTGTATTCCATCCTTGGTTAATACAATATGTTTCTTGCTTAACTCCTTTGATTTTAACATAATACATTTGGGTTCCAGTATAGTGTGGACATGGTGTTGCACTAGCATCAGACCCAGCACTTATTTTTTGAATTTCGACTTTAATAAGCAATTCTTGATCTTCTGCCACTTCATAACCTTCTGGTGCAGATTTTTCATGAACAATGTAATTACCATCAGTTAATTCAATAATGTAATCTGTTCCATCAGTTGTCCATTCAACGATTGGGTCACCTTCAACTTTATCTTTGTATAACTGAAGCACTGCTCCAGATAAAGGATTACCTTCTTCATCAACTTTAGAAATAGTTACTTTTACCTTAGTAATGTCATAGACTTGTCCACCATGAATTTCATCAGTTTTAGTTTCATCACTTGTAGTAGGTTCTTCACTTTCAACTGTTGGTTCAATAGTAGGTGCTTCTTTTAATAAAGAAACTTCATTAGAAGCAGTATTTTCTACTGGTTCTTCAACCACTGGTACATCATTTAAACCTTCTTCACTAGGATTTTCTACCTGTTCACTTGGTGTATCTAATGTTTCAGTTTGTTCTTCAGTTGGTGTAAGAGTAGGCTCTTCATTTAAACCTTCTTCCTTTTCACTTTTAGAACTTCTTTCTATATTTTCATTAGATTCTGTTTCAGTAGTCGATTCACTTTCTATTTCATTTGTAGATTCTTCATCTAACTCTAATTCTTGTTCTATCTCGTTGTCTTCTTGTTCATCATTATTAACATTATCTTCATTTTCTTTTAAAGATGTTTCTTCTAAATTTAATTCATCTGCTTTAACGATTGTTGGTTTAAACATCATGTTTAAAATTAAACATAAGATAATAGAAATAATGATTAGTAAATTTCTTTTCATTTTTACTTCAACCAAAAACTCCCTTCTAATTAATTTATTCCCCAATAAACTAATTGTCTTTTATACTAACATTTGAGTCTTTTTATGTAAATTTTTTTGTGTATAATCGTGTCAAAAAAAGATTTTTTTTAATATTTTAAGTAAAGTTGAATTTATAAATAATTCATAGTAAAATGTTACTAGAGGTTATTATGAACGAAATAGCTAAAGGATTAAAAGAAGTTATTGCAACAACATGGCCAATGGTTTTATTAACGGTTGTTGTTTTAGTTGTACTTCGATTTGGTTATTTAATAAAGAATAAAGGAAAGTTTGTATTATATAAAGAATTTTTTTCTCTTTTCTTTGTTGTTTATATTTTATGTTTATTCCAATTAGTTACTGCTCAAGATGTATCAGGAGAACATGGTATTAATTTTACTTTATTTAAAGAATTAACAAGATACAAGTTTGGTAGTCATTTATTTTATCGTAACGTTATTGGTAATATTATACTTTTTGTTCCTTTTGGCTTTTTAACTTCATATTATCTTGATTTAGATAAAAAAAGATATAATTTATTATTTACAATACTGATTTCAGTAACTATTGAACTTATTCAATTAAAAATAGGTAGAGCGTTTGATGTTGATGATATTATATTAAATGTTCTTGGTAGTTTTATAGGTTATTTATTATATCGATTAATTGATCGAATTTTTGAAAATAAAAGTGAAATATTGAAAGGTAATATTACAATTGGTATAATTTTGATTATGACATTTGGTTTAATGATTTTTATAATATAGGTGGTTTATGGAAATAGAATTATTTAATTTAACAAAAGAAAATTTAGATGAATATTTTAGTGTTATGCATGAAGTATTAGTTCATGGTATTGAAAAACTTAAAGTAGGGGATGTTAGTTTTAATGTTATTATTGTCGATAATGATTATATTCATAAATTAAATAAAGAATATCGTAATATTGATAGAGAGACTGATGTTATATCTTTTGCTTTAGAGGATGATAAAACATTTAATCCTGAGGAAAGAGTTTTAGGGGATATTTATATATCAATAGATAAAGCTAAAAGTCAAAGTGAAGAATATGGTCATAGTTTAAAGCGAGAATTATGCTTTCTAGCTGTTCATGGAATGTTACATTTACTTGGTTATGATCATATGGAAAAAGAAGACGAAAAAGTAATGTTTGGTTTACAAGAGGAAATATTAGATGAAATGGATATCAAAAGGTAAAAAGAAAACTTATTCAATTAAAAGATTAGTAAATAGTTTTAAATATGCGGCTACTGGTATCAAAAGTGCTTTTAAAACAGAACAAAATTTACTTGTTCATGCTATTGCTGCTACAATTGCTATTATTTTAGGAATTTTCTTAAAATTATCAACCCTGGAGTTTGCAATAGTTGCTTTAGTTATTGGACTTGTAATAACAGCTGAGATGATTAATACTGCTCTTGAATATGCAATTGATATGGCTATGCCAACGATTCATCCTCTTGCTAAAATATCTAAAGATGTTGCAAGTGGAGCGGTACTTTTTGCTGCTATATCAAGTATTGCTGTTGGTCTTTTGATTTATTTACCAAAAATAATTGCATTATTTAAATAAACTCTATTAATTTAGAGTTTTTTTATTTACATTCGCTTTTTTCTTTTTAGGGTGTTTGCTTGATAATTATTACAATAATATTATAGAATTATTATGGAAGGTTGATATGGCAGTAAATGAAAGAAAAAATAGATCAATAGTTTTAATAATTATTGGAACAGTGTTATTATTAAGTACAATAACATCTTTACTATTTGCTCTCAATGTTTTTAAATCTAATAATAATACTGATAATAAAATTAGTACGTTATCTACTGGTATTACTATTAGATTTAATAATAATGGGGGATATGGTGGCCAAAAGGATAATGTTAGGGCCACATATAATAAAAAAATGCCTAAGTTATCAACTTTAACTCCTACCAAAAAAGGTTATACTTTTATGGGATGGTATGATAACCGTGATTATACTAAAGGTAAACAATATTATAAAAATGACGGAACAAGTGCAAGAAAACTAGATCGAAATAAGACTTTTACTTTATATGCTGGTTGGAAAAAGAATACTTATTTAACGGGAAATTCTTTAATTCAATTTAAGAAAGATAATAACTTGAATAATGATTCTAATATTGTTATATCTAAACATTCTACTATAATAAAAGGAAGTAATGTAGATTATTATCTTGTATATAATAAAAAAACTTTTACAGAAGCTCAATATAATAAATTTCTTCAATATATTAATCATTCATTTAGTTATATTAGTAAAGTTAATTCTAAAATAATTAATTTTATAAATAAATATGGTTTTGATATTTTATTTTTAGGTCATTATGATTGTGATAATGGTAATAGAGAATATGGATATTCAACTTTTTCTGCTTATTGTAATTCAAATAATCGAAATATTGTAATTGGTTATGATAATTCATATTTTAATGATTCATATTATGAAGGTTCAGTTATTCATGAGATGGGTCATCTTTATGATATTACTCTTAGATATGTTATTTCTGGAGAGAGAGAAAAAGGTATAACTGGTTTATCATCAAAAGAAATAACTAATGGATATAACGTTTTATCAAATAGTAAAGGTATTTCAAAAACCGCAACTAAAAAGATTTATGCAAATAGTTTGAAACCAATGTTCTTATTTAAAGATAATAATCCATATACATGGGGAAATCTTGCTAAAAGTTATGCAGGTGTTTTAATTGATAAATTTGAACAAGCAAATCTTTCTCCACGATTTTCTACTTATAGCAAAAAAGATTTAAGTAATTCTGGATTAGAATTTTATGCTGAACTATTTAGTGCATATTTTTGGAGTAGTGAATATCGTAATCTTGCTCAAAAGACTGCTCCTATTGCTGTTGATGCTTTAATTAAGTCATTTAGTTATGTAAACTAATAATAAAAACTAGGAAACTAGTTTTTTTATTAATTTCATGCTACAATATATATGAGATAGGTAGAATTATGACAGAAGAAAATAAAACAAAAGTTTATGTATATTTTTTTATTGGATTATTGCTAATTGCTGGTGTAATCTTTTTCTTGGTAACTTTAAAAAAAGATATTAATGAGAAAATAGATAATAATAATGGAATAATAAAATATCAATATGAAGCTACTCTAAATGAAAATATGATTAATTATAATTTAGAGGTTATTGATGGTGATGGATTAAATGGTGAATTATATTCTATGGATGGAGAATTCTTATCTGATTTAAAAGATGGTAAGGCTATTATTAATGAAATAGATTATAATAAGTATGATAGTTTTAAAATAAAAGTTAATGATAAAATCTATGAGATTGAAAAAAAATAAAGTTCTTATGAACTTTTTTGTTATAATAAAGTTAGAGAGATGCTTATGGTTAAAAGAAAAAAAAGAATTAAATTTAAAAATGTTGGTATTCTAGTTTTTAGTATAGTTTTATTAATCATTATTATTGTGTCTTTAACAGGAAAAAAAGAAGAAAAAGTTGTTTTAAAAGAAGATTATAGTGGAATGACTCTTTCTGAAATTGAAAACTATGCTAAAGAAAATAAAGTTCATATAAAAAAAGAATATAAGAAGTCTACTAAATATGAAAAAGATGAAGTTATTGATGCTAAATTAGATAATGGTGTTATTGCAATAACGGTTTCTGAAGGAGATTATGATGACAGTTATTATCAAAAATTTAATGTTAATGAACTAGGTAAAGTACCAATAATGATGTATCATAGTATCATTGATACTGAAGAAAATAAATATACTGGTGGTAATGTTGATAAAGATGGTTATAATAGAACTGCTAAAGCTTTCCGTGAAGACTTAGAATTTTATTATCAAAATAAATATGTCATGATAAGACTTGAAGATTATATTAATGGTATTATAGATGTTCCAATTGGTTATAGTCCAATAATTCTTACTTTTGATGATGGAAATTTAGATAATGCGAAAGTAATTGGTAAAAATAATGATGGAAGTTTAATCTTTGATCCTAATAGTGCGATTGGTATTTTAGATGAGTTTAAAAAGAAATATCCTGATTTTCATGTAACAGCAACTTTCTTTGTTATGCAAAATATTTTTAATCAAACGAAATATAATAAAGATATTATTGATTATATGATTAATAATGGATATGATATTGGTAATCATACAATTAGTCATCCTGATTTTACAAAAATAACCGAAGAAACTAGTATTAAACAAGTTGGTTCAATGTATAAAATACTTGATTCATATACAGATAAATATGTTCATATTGTTGCACTACCATTTGGTTCTCCTTACAAAAAAACACATGCTAATTTTAAACATGTTATATCAGGCAATTATGATGGATATGAATATAGTACTGATGCTATTCTTCGTGTAGGATGGGAACCAGAAGTATCACCATTTAATAAGAATTTTGATAAAGAGTTTTTAAAAAGATGTCGAGCTTACGATAATGAAGGTAAAGAGTTTGATATTAAAATGGTTTTTAAAATGTTAGAGAAAAGTAGATATATATCTGATGGTGAGAAAGATAGGATTATGATACCAGAAAAAGAACTAGAAAATATTAATAGTGAATTAACTAATGTTAAAACATATAAGGAGGGTAAATGAGAGTATTAGTAACAGGTGGCTTAGGTTATATTGGAAGTCATACGGTGGTAGAATTAATTGAAAATAAAGATGAGGTTGTAATTATTGATAATTTATCTAATTCTAAAAAAGAAGTAATTGATAAATTAAAAGAGATTACTGGTAAAGAAATAAAATTATATATTGATGATGTATGTGATAAGGAAGCTTTAAGAAAGATTTTTAAAGAAAATAAATTTGATGCTGTTATTCATTTTGCTGGTTATAAAGCTGTTGGTGAAAGTGTAGAAAAACCATTAATGTATTATCGTAATAATATTGATTCAACATTAACTCTTTTAGAAGTAATGGATGAATATGATGTTAGAAATATTGTTTTTTCATCAAGTGCAACAGTTTATGGTAATCCTAAGAGTCTTCCTATTTATGAAGATTTTCCTTTAAGTACAACTAATCCTTATGGAACAACCAAATTATTTATTGAACATATTTTATCAGATTTATATGTAGCAAATCCTAATTGGAATATTGTAATATTACGTTACTTTAATCCTATTGGAGCGCATAAATCAGGTTTAATTGGAGAAGATCCTAATGGTATTCCTAATAATTTAATGCCATATATTGTTAAAGTAGCAACAGGTGAACTTCCTTGTCTTAACATTTTTGGTGATGATTATAATACCGTTGATGGAACAGGTGTTCGTGACTATATTCACGTTGTTGATTTAGCAAGAGGACATGTTCTTGCTCTTAAAAATAGAGAAAATGGACTTCGTTTTTATAATTTAGGAACTGGTCATGGTACAAGTGTTCTTGAACTTGTTAATACATTTGAGAAAGTTAATAATATAAAAGTTAATAAAAAAGTTGTTGATAGACGTCCTGGAGATATTGATGCATGTTTTGCAAGTACTGATAAAGCTTTCGAAGAATTAGGTTTTAAATCACAATATAATATTGAAGATATGTGCCGTGATTCATATAATTTTGTAATAAAAAATAAGTAATTATTTACTTAAAATAGTTTTTATTATAGAATATTGTTTGTAGGTGATGGAAATGTTTATTTTAGATGAAGTTGTAGAAGAAGCTTATAATTGGTGTAATGATGGTTCAGGTATCATCAAAGCTATGTCATTCATTAAAAATATTCTTAATATAATTAGATGGGTTGTACCAATTGGTTTAATAGGTCTTTCAACATATGATATGATAAGAAAAGTAATCAATCCTGAAGAAAAAGATTCAATGAAACATCTTATTAATCGTGCAATTGCTGCCGTTGTAGTCTTTTTTGTACCATTTATTGTTAGTTTGGCCTTAAAAATAATTGATATTGGTGCTGGTAATAATGAGGCATCTGGTCGAGGATTAGGTACTTGTTGGGAAAAGGCTTAGTGGAGGTATAAAATGAATATATTAGCTATTAATTGTTCTGATGTTCAATTTATTTTTCGTATAATTCACTATGTTATCAACGTTTTAAGATGGGCTGTAGTTATTATTTTACTTGTAATGGTTACTATGGATTTCTTAAAAGGAATGATTGGTAAAAGTGATGATGAGATGAAAAAACACTCAAGTACCGCTGTTAAAAGAGTTATTTGGGCAGTAGTTGTTTTCTTTATTCCATTGTTAGTAAGAGTCCTTTTCAACAAAGTAGGTGTCAATGGAAGCAATGGTTTAGTTGGACCACTTGATTGGGTTCAATGCTATAATAGTGCAACTAAATAGAGATGATTTTTATCATCTTTTTTTATATAATAATTTTAAGGAGTATTTATGGATGGAATAATACTAATTGATAAAGAAAAAGATGTTACAAGTAGAGATGTTGTAAATAAATTAAATAAGATTTTAAATACTAAAAAGATTGGTCATACAGGAACATTAGATCCTATTGCAACAGGCTTAATGGTAATATGTGTTAATAAAGGATGTAAATTAGTTGAATTACTTACTAATCATGATAAAACTTATATTGCAACTGTTCTTATGGGAAAAAGAACAGATACTTATGATATAACAGGGAAAGTATTAGAAGAAAAAGAATATCATGTAACAAAAGAAGAAGTAGAAAAAACATTACAAAGTTTTATTGGTAAATATAATCAAGAAGTTCCTCTTTATTCTTCTATTAAAGTTAATGGAAAAAAATTATATGAATATGCAAGAAATAATATTAAAGTTACTCTTCCTGTTCATGAGGTAGAAATCTATTCTATTGAATTATTAGATTTTAATGATAAAACATTTTCTTTTGAAGTACATGTATCAAAAGGAACTTATATTCGTAGTTTAATAAATGATATAGGTATAAGAATGAATATTCCAATGACGATGCAAGAACTTCGAAGAACAAAAGTAGGGGAATTTGATATATCAAGTAGTAAACATGTTGATGATATAAATGAAAATGATATTATTCCTATTAAAGATGCAATTAATATAAAACAAATAATTGTAAATGATTTAGATTTATTAAAGAAAATAAGTAATGGTGTTAAATTAAAATTAGATTATGATGATAAATATATTATGTTTATAAATAATGATAAATGCATAGGAATATATTATAAAGATAATGATTATTATCGTGTCTATAATCTATTTTAAAAAAAATTTTGTTATGATATAATCATAGTAGAGGTAAGTATGAGTAATAAACGTGATATTATATTAAAAGTATTAATGCTATTTATTTTATGTTCAATAGTAGCAGTTGTCTTATTTAAGTTTGATGTTATTTCTTTTAAGAATAAAAATCTTCCTGAAGCTATATCACTAAGTCAAATAGAAATTGGTATTAAGAAAAATGATCATTATCAACTATCTTCTTATATCTATCCTATTGATAGTTATAGTGGAAATATTCTTTGGAGTTCTAATAATTCTAGTATTGTTGAAGTAAATGAAGTAACGGGATACATTTATGGTAAAAAAGAAGGAGATGCGATTGTTACTGCTAAGATTCCTTATAATAATTTATCAATAGATTGTATAGTTCATGTATCAAAAGAAGATATTCCCGTAGATGATATTAATTTTACTACTCAAAATATATATCTTAATAGTGATGCTACATATCAAGTTAAATATCAACTATATCCTGTAAATGCTAATTATCGTTCAATACGTTTTTTAAGTACTGATGAATCTGTTATTAAAGTAGATAATAAAGGCTTAATAACTGCTTTAAAAGAAGGAGAGGCTTATGTAAAAGCTTATGTTGGTGATAAAGAAGAAGAAATAAAAGTTAGTGTTTCTGATATTGCCAGTATGGGTGGTAGATTACCAACAGATTTATTACTATCTGTAAATAATGTTTCTCTTGTTTTAGGTGGAACTATTAAAGTAACTAGTGAAGTTCTTCCAAAAGGAGCTAATAACAATATAACTTATGAAACATTAAACAATAAAGTAGCAATAGTTAATGATGGTGAAATAAAAGCTGTTGGTTATGGAAAAACCCAAATTATTGCTAGAACAGTTAATGATATTGTTGAAGTTATAAATGTAAATGTTAAAGAAGAAAGTGTTCCTGTTGAACAAATAACTACTGAAAAGAATAATATTAACATGTATGTTGGTGGAAAGTATGATATACCTGTTAAAGTATTGCCTTCAAATGCTACTGATCAAACATTAACTTATAGTGTAGATAATGATATTGTTAGAGTTAATAATGGAACTATTGAAGCTTTAGAATCTGGAAATGCAGTTGTAACTATTAAATCTAAAAATAATATTAGTTATGAATTATATGTAAATGTTCTTGATAATGATTATAATGTTCCTATTACAGATATTATTGTTTTTGAAGATAGTATTAAACTTATAAAAGGAAATACTAAATTAATATCTTATACTGTTGAACCTATAAATGCTAATACAAATAATATTAAATTTTCAAGTAGTGATAATAATATTGTAACAGTATCTAATAATGGTTTATTAACTGCAAAAAATCCTGGCATTGCAACCGTATATATATCAGGTAATGAAGGATTTAAAAGTATTCAAGTAGAAGTAGAAGAAGAACCACTTGTTTCTTTAACAACAAGTGCAAGTTATCTTATTCTTGATAAAGGAGAAACACATGGACTTGCAATTGGCTTTGTTCCTAATAATGCATCTGATGTTAATTTAAAATGGGTTAGTGCTAATCCAGATGTTATTAAAGTTGAAAATGGTGTTGTAAAAGCGGTTGGTAAAGGAAAAACTATCGTTAGTGCTATAAGTAATGATATTACATTAGATATAATTGTAGAAGTAAGAGGGGATTAATAATTCCCTTTTTTCTTTTTGTAAATCTAATTGCTTTATCTATAAAAAAAATATAAAATAATATATAGGAATTATGGTTTGAAATAACATACGGAGGATATAATGAAAGAAGAAAAAGATAAAGTAACTGAGGATTTATTAGCAGCAATTGAAAAACAATTTGGTAAAGGTGCTGTTATGCGTTTAGGTGACTCTAGTCATGTTGAAGTTGAGACAGTACCATCAGGATCTTTATCACTTGATATAGCTTTAGGTGTAGGTGGTTATCCTAAGGGAAGAATTATTGAAATCTTTGGACCAGAATCAAGTGGTAAAACAACTTTTGCTCTTCATGCTATTGCAGAAGTACAAAAACAAGGTGGAAGAGCTGCTTTTATTGATGCTGAACATGCTCTTGATCCTGTTTATGCTAAAGCCTTAGGTGTTAATATAAATGATTTATTATTGGCGCAACCTGATACAGGTGAACAAGCCCTTGAAATATGTGATGCCCTAGTTAAAAGTAATGCAATAAATATTGTGGTAATCGATTCAGTAGCTGCTCTTGTTCCACAGGCCGAAATTGATGGAGAAATGGGTGATTCTCATGTTGGTCTTCAAGCAAGACTTATGTCACAAGCTTTAAGAAAGTTAGCTGGTTCTATTAATAAGACAAAAACAATTGCGATTTTTATTAACCAATTACGTGAAAAAGTAGGTGTTATGTTTGGAAACCCTGAAACAACAACAGGAGGTAGAGCTCTTAAATTCTATTCAAGTATTAGACTTGAAATAAGAAGAGGAGAAGCAATTAAAGCATCAGCTGACTCCATAATGGGTAATAAAACTAATATCAAAGTAGTTAAGAATAAAGTCGCTCCACCATTTAAAAATACAACTGTTGATATTATGTATGGTGAAGGTGTATCTCGTGAAGGAGAGATTGTTGACCTTGGAACAAACTGTGGTGTTTTAGAAAAAACTGGAGCTTGGTATTCATATAATGGTGAGAAACTAGGTCAAGGACGTGAAAACGTTAAACTTCTATTAAAAGAAAATACTAAATTAAAAGATGAAATAGAAGAAAAAATAAGAGAATTCTATGGAATATCTAAAACTTCAAAAGAAGATAAAAAGTCAAAGTAATTTTGACTTTTTTTTATCTTGTGGTATAATTATACGAAGTTGAGGGATATATGGATGAATCTATTAATAAATTATTAATTATTGATCAAAATATACGTGATTTTATTAATGATAATTGTGAATTATCAGAAGATGAATTCAATGATCTTTTTTATGAAAAAGGATATGTTGATAAAGCTATTAATATTTTAAATAAATTAACTAAGAAGAATCGTATTGAAGCAATTAAAAGATGTGAATATATTTGGAGTTTTATTGATATATCAAAATATATGATAAAATATCCGATAGATAAAGAATATTTAAAAAATAATAAGGATATGTATATTGAAGAATACAAATCTCTTCAAGATTTTTGTCTACGTGTATCAGATTATGCTACAAACTATAAAGAGTTTGATCTATATGTTAAAAAGTTAGATATTGATGGGGCAGAAGATTATTTACTAAAACATATGCCAAATGATCAAATATATAAATTATCTTGTGGTACGAATGATTGGCTTCAAAAATTATTTTATTTTAGTTATTTTAAAAAGAATGAAAAGAAATCATAAAAAAGAGTAAACATTGTTTACTCTTTTATTGTTCTACAAAAACAACCATATCAGGCACATTTCTTCCCCCACCAAAGCGTTTAGTAATTGAAGATGATTCTGTCTTATAATATAATTTTCTACTTCCCCCACCATCTAGATTAAAGCATGTAGCACTTCCAACTAAGTTATTAACATCATAAGCTATTTTATCTGGTGAACCACTTCCTGATACCATAACAAAATTATTTTTATTTATTTGACATATAATTGTTCGATTAGTATTATCATTACTATTATTATTTGATGGACTGATACGATGGCTATGAGCAAATGAACTTTGAACACCACTACTTTGAAGAGAAGATAAAGGTTGATTTACAAACTCTATTAAATCTCCATTTTTAGTAATTCCAACACCAGTTGTATTACCGGCATTTCTTATAACTTTTCCTCGATGCATAATTACACCTGCGTTAATACTTCCATTACTCATATTGAAGAAACTAGCATTTGTGGCAATCAAACATTTATTTTGATAACCATTTGAACTTATTTCATTAGCTAGAATACTTTCAGCACTAGCGTTTCTACTTCCATCACTAACAGCAAGGGCATTATAAAGTTGTGTACTTGGATCTTTAACCCATATTAATACAAAGTCATTACCATTAACATTTACAATACGATATTTCATACTATCACTATTACAAGAAGCTACGTTACCGTATCCTGTTAATTTTTCGTTTACAATAGATTTTTCAAATGGTTCTGAAACAGTAACTTTACAAGTTGCAGTCTTACCATTATTACTTGTTGCAGTAATAGTAGCTTCGCCTGCCCCTTTAGCCGTTATCTTTCCATTTTCAACAGAGGCAATATTATTATTACTACTAGTCCAAACAATCGATTGATCTGTTGCATCACTAGGTGATATTGTTGCTTTAACCGTATCTGATTTACCAATTTCTAAGGTAAGTGTCTTTTTATCTAAGGTAATTTTACTAACATTTATTATTCTTTTTTCGACTGTAACATTTATTGTTGATGTAACATTATCTCCAGTTAAAGTAATAACAGCCGTTCCTTCATTATATCCATATATTTCATGTTCTTGTGTCAAGGCTGCAATATTTTTATCACTAGTTGTAACTGTTAAATTTTTATTTGTTGCATTAGGAGGAAGGATGGTATATTCAATTTTATATTTATCTCCTTCACGTATTGTTATATTTTCTTCTTTAACGTTAATTTTTTCAATTCTAATATATTGTTCTTTAACTGTAACTGGTATAACTCTTGTTATTTTCATTTTTTCAGTAGATACACTAATTGATGTATTACCAACACCAACACCAGTTATTAATCCATTATTAACAGTTGCAATACTAGAATTAGCTGTTTCCCAATTAATATTTTTATAAGTTGCATTTTCTGGGATAACATTTGCATCTACTTGAATAGTTTCACCAACTTCAAGTGTAACTACTGGAATAGATATATTTAAACCTGTTTCATAAATGGTATTATCTACTTCTTTATTAGATAATAATCCACTTACTATAAAGTATATACTAATAACTAACGTAATTATAAAAACTATTTTAATAACTAAATCATCTTTCATTATCATCACTATTATTATTTTATCATATTATCGTAAAACTTTTTAATAATTTTAATATTTATGTTACAATATCTAATTAGGGAGAGAGTATGAATAATAAAATTAAAGAATATATTTTTATTTTATATATATGTTTATTACCAGTAACCGTTACTTTATTATCATTAAAACTAAATAATGTTGGTTATTTTAATACTAAACCATATTTATATATCATATCTCTTTTTATGATTGTTTTATTAATTACTTTTGTTATGTCATGTTTAATAATAATTGATGATATTATAAAAAAAGAAGAGTTTGCAACTATTAAGAATTTTAAGATTGCTTGTTTATTAATGTTTAGTTTATTTTATCCACCAATTCATTATTTATTTAATTATCAAAAGAAATTTTGTTTTATATCGTTTATTATTATTTTTCTTGATATTTTGGCTTTAGGTTATTTTGCTAATGCTTTTAATAATTATGTTGTTCGTCTAGATACTAAAATTTATGAGAAAGAAATTTCTATGACGGATCATTATGATTATTATTTTGATAAAAGTGATTTTAAATTAAATATTAATCTGGATTATTCTTGTAATGCTAAGTTAGGAGATTATGTTTTATCTTGTGAAGATAAAAAGACTGATTCGTTTGTTGGAATATATAGTTACATTCTTGATAATTATAGTAAGAATGAATTAAAAGATATTTATAATTATCATCTTAAACAAACAATTGGTTATATTGAAGATGAAGGGTATAGTTATAAGACCAATAATATTGATAGTATCAATGTCATCAATTATTATAATATGATAGTTTATATGTCTTATGTTGATTATGATCTTGATTATGATGGAAAAAAAGATAAAAGATTAATTATTATTTATGAAACAAGTATAAATGATATAAATAATTATTTTAATTTAATAAATGGAATAAAAGTTAATTATAACAATAAATAATGTTATAATTAATATATGTCCTCTTAGTATAATGGATAGTACGGATTCCTCCTAAGAATTAAATACAGGTTCGATTCCTGTAGGGGACGCCATATATGTTTAAAAAAACTAGTTAATTATAACTAGTCTTTTTTATAATATTATTTATATTAAAAAGAGAAAAAAATACTAAAAAAGAGAAAAGTAATTTTCTCTTTTATCTTACAAGTCTTTTAATACTTTTATTCATTAATGTTGATACTTCGATTAAATCTTCATAACTTTTTGCATATGTAAATCTTCCTATTAAATCATCTTTATTTGGCCATAAACATCCACTACCTAAAATATAACGTAATTTAATTGTATTATAGAAATATTTTAATAAATCAAATTCATTATTAATAGTTATATTCTCTCCATGAGCTCCTTTTAATTTATTAAAGTTTAATAGTAAGAAGAATCCTGATTCTGGTTCTAAGTTTTTCATTATATCAACACCATTAATACCATTATCTAATAATTGATAATAATCTTTATTTGTTGCATGTTTTTTTAATAGTTCTAATATTTTATCTCGATCTTCACCTTTTATAGAATCAATTCCCATTATTAATGATTTAAATAATTGATAACGATTAATATATTCTTGTCTTAAATCTTTAAAATATTTTTGATATTCTGTATTTCGATAAGAGGTATTGTTGAAAGCCCCACCTAGGGCTTCACCAATAATTGCGGGAACGGCATCCATTTCTTGAAATATTCTATTAACAACTTCACGAATTATTATTTCGTCTGCTACAACAAATCCACTACGAAGAGATGCCATACCAAATGATTTAGATAAACCAAATAATGATATGGTATTTCTAAACATACCAGGGATTGTTGCAATTGGAAGAGCTTTTTCTTCTTCGTTATAAGAAATATCACGATAAACTAAATCATCGATGATGAAGCAACCATTTTCTTTACAAACTTCACCAATTCTTTTTAATCTATTATATTCACTTTTACCCATAACTTTTCCTGTTGGATTATTAGGGTTAGCATTTAAGAAACCAACAACTTTAGGTATATAACTTTCTCCTTGATGTTTTTTTTCTAATTCTTGATTTGTCTTTTTAATTAAATTTTCAAGTTCTTCGGGATTAGGTAGATAGTTATCTTCTTCTTTAAGAGGAAGAATAACTACATTTGCTGATAATCTTTCAGGACGCATAGCAAATAATCCATAATTTGGTCCTGGTACAATAATAACATCACCAACTCTTGTAATAATATCCATTATTAATTGGAAAGCATGACTAGTTGCTACTGTGAAAGTCAAATTATATTTTGATAGTCCAACATCATTAATATCACTATAATTATATGGTTCAGTATTAACAATGCCTTCTTGTTTTAAATAATTAACTAATATTTCACGAATTCTATCATCACCTTCAGAATAAGGATAACGATGAACGTTATTTGTTTCAATATATTCATGCATAGCTTTCTTAATAGGTGGGAAAGCATCATATGCAAGTGGATCTCCACTAGTAAAATTATATTCTTTCATTGAATTAAAGAATCTTGTTGCAATTAAACTATCATATAGAGCGAATCCGTCAACAATTTTTTGTATTTCTTCTGAATATTCACCAATTTTTCTTTTACCTACTGATGGGAAACCATCATGTCTTTTTGCTAAATAGGGATATCTTTCTAGTATTCTATTAATACTTTTAGTATCTTCCATGAATCCTCCAAAAACTTGAATATTATATTACAATTTGGCAAAGAAATCAATTTTTACTAGTAATAGTCTTCTTTTTATAATATAATTAATAATAGGTGATAGTATGAAGAATAAAGGTTTTACACTAGTAGAGATGTTAGCAGTACTAGTAATATTAGGATTATTAATTGGAATAGGCGTATTTACAGTTGATAGAATAAAAGATAATGCGGAAAAAAACTATTATGTATCAATGGAAGATACATTAAAAATCGCTGGTAACGATTATTTTAATGATAATCGAGAAGATAGACCAATCGATGATTATAATTTCGTATCACTTGAAACACTTGAAGAACATAGTTATCTTGATCCACTTAAAACATATGATAAAAAAGAAAACTGTGATAAAAGTAGTGGTGTATATATTTATAATACGGAAAATGGAAATGAATATGAAGTATGTTTAAAATGTGGAATTCATAAGAGTACAGGTTTATATTGTAATGGAAAGAAAACCGGTCAAATAATGATTACAGGAAGTACTAATACAGGAGGATTCTATAATCCAACATTATCATATGCAGGAACACCTTGGACTAATGCAAGTAGTGTTAATATAACATTTACTTTAATGGGAGAAGATGTAAAAACTGATAAGTTTGAAATATATAATGGCAATAATGATAATTTAGAAGGGACATGTACAAGTGTTATAGATAATAGTTGTACAAAGAATATGAGTGTAACAGGAAGTTATTATGTAGTTGCTTATGATGGAGTGGATAAAGTAGGAAATAGAAAATATTTTAATGTCAAAATCGATAATATGGCACCAACATTTGATATTAAAGATATGGAAGAAGAGAAAGACTTAGAGAATAAATATGACTATCCATATAGTAATGAAGTAATAAATATTCATGATGACAATGGATATAAAACAGCTGTATTCTCCTTAAAAGAATTAGTAGATAAAGATCCAAGCGTTAATATTGTTGATAAAGATTTAACGGCGAGTAACTTAAAAATACTTGAGAATCTTCAAAGTGGAAAATTTAAATTAACAGTAACAGTAACTGATTATGCAAGAAACTCAACAACAAAATCTTTAGAATTTACAATTAAATATAATGTTAATATGGTATATTTTGATAATAATGAAGTAAGACATGATGTAGGAACAATAAGAGTATATAAAAATGGATTCTATGACGGCTTACTTGCTCAATTGTCAATAAATGGCGTTAATAAAACAGTAGATTGGTATGATAATACAAATTATACTGATCCAAAATATGATGCTAGTAACAAAGTTAATAAAACAAGTACGCATACTTTATATGGAAGAGAAAAAAGAATTGTTATTCCAGAAAGTAATAATCCACATTGTAACTATAATAATGATTTTACATATAATAACAATGTTCAAGAATTAGTTACAGAACAAACGGGATATCATTTAACTAATCATAGGCAAAAAGATGCAGGTACTTATACGATTATTGCCATGCCAGATGCTAACTTCACATGGTCTGATAATACAAGAACATATAAAATAATTCAATGTACAATTAAAAGATACAAAGTAACTATACCAAATGAACCTTGTGTTGGCGGTTTAATTTATAATGGTTCTAATCAAGTTTTAATAAAAAATGAATATGGTGGGGCAAGTGGTAAAATTCAAGCATTAACACCAAGTAAAGATTTATATACTTTCTCGCCAATAACAGGTAAAAATGCGGGAACATATGATGTCGATTTCAATCTTCCTGATAAAACAAACCTTGAATGGACTGATGGAACTCAAGATAATAAGACATATAAATGTTCTATTGCGAAATACACTGTTAGTGCTCCATCTAGTCCATGTAAAAGTGGCTTGGTATACAATAATACTATTCAAATGTTAATTAAGGATGGATATGGAACTCATCATTCATATGGAAGTGATGACGGATCAACTTCATATACTCAAAAAATGACATCGTTTAATGAAGTTATCTATCAAGCAACACCCGATTCAGCAATATCAGCTGGAAATCATAATGTTTCCTTTATCTTGTCTAATCCTGATAACTTTCAGTGGTCAGATGGAACAACTGATAATAAGTCATTTACGTGCACAATAGCAAAATATTCTATTACAGCCCCAACTAGTCCTTGTCGATCAGGCCTTGTATATAATGGTATGATGCAAAAATTAGTTAATTATTATTATGGAGATAATAATGTATCTGCTAAAAGCCCTCCTGATGCATCATCTCCACCAACAACAGATGGGGCGTTAGTATTGTATTATGTAAATGGGTGGTATGCTCAATCAGCTAATGATCATACTGTTACATATCGAGTAGTGGATAGTAGTAATTTTGAATGGTCAGATGGAACGACGGCTGATAAAAAATTTACTTGCACAATTGCTAAATATAAAGCTGATATTCCTGCTGATCCATGTGCAAGTGGTCTAGAATATAATAAAAACAATCAATCTCTATTAAGGTCTGATGCACCATCTTCTCCGAAATTGGCAGATGGTGATGCTGTTTGGGTTTATAAAGGTAGTTTAACTGCAAAGAATGCTGGAAATTACAAAGTAAAAGCATCACTTCGTTCATCAGCAAATTCAGTTGAATGGTCCGATGGAACGACAGCTGATAAAGAATTTACTTGTAAAATTGCTAAAGCACCAGTTACTTGGCAAACGGATAGAACGTTAATTTATACAGGTTACAATGCTAAAGAACAAGCTTTAGTTTTAACAATGATATCAAAATTAGGCGATCATATTTCGTTACGATTAGTACCAACTACTGTACATTCAGATCATGTATATAATGCAGATGTTAATTTTGCACCAGGAGATTCCGTTAAAACATATGCACCTAATTACTATATAACAAATCCTAAAACAACAATTGGCTTTACTAATGATGCTGTTACAATAACTGCTGGTTCTTCTGAAAAAGAATATGATGGTAAACCGTTAACAGATGCTACATATAAAGAGTCAGGTAGCATTGCAGCAAATGGAGAGACGTTAAGTTCAGTTACAAATACTGGGTCACAAACAGATGTTGGAACAAGTGATAACGTTCCATCAGCTGCTGTAATAAAATATGGTGGAATTAACACAACAAGTTATTATTCTATTACATATAAAGAAGGGACACTTAAAGTTGTAGATACAACTGCACCAACATGTTCAGTATCAGTTTCAGAAGATGGAGTATTATCAGCAGTAGTAAATGATAACTATAAATTATGGACATATGGATGGGATAATTATTGGAATTCGAGATCAACAACAAAGACTATTACGGCTGCAGGAAAATATACTTTCCTTGTTCGTGATACTTCAGATAATAGAACATTTTGTTATTTAACAGTTACAAAAGTAAAACAAAAGGCAACAGTATCTTGTAAAACATATAACTCATGTGCAACAAGTGGTTGTGGTTGCGATAAATATAACTCATGTGCAACAGAAGGCTGTGGTTGTTCTGTATATAAATCATGTGCAACAGAAGGCTGCGGTTGTGGTGAATATAAATCATGTGCAAATAGTGCATGTGGTTGCAAAACATATAATTCATGTGCAAATAGTGCATGTGGCTGCAAAACTTTTAATTCATGTGAAGACAGTGATTGTGGTTGCAAAACATATAAAACATGTGCAAATAGTGAATGTGGTTGCTCTATAAAATTGTTTGGAGTATGTCTAATATATAAATCATGTGCAACAAGTGGCTGTGGTTGCAAAACATATGAAACATGTGAAGACAGTGATTGTGGTTGCTCTGTATATAAAACTTGTGCAACAAGTGGTTGTGGTTGTTCTGTATATAAAACATGTGCAACAAGTGGCTGTGGATGTAAAGCATATAACTCATGTGCTAATAGTGCATGTGGTTGCAAGACATATAATTCATGCGAAAATAGTGCATGCGGTTGTAAAACATATACGACATGTGCGAATAGTGCATGCGGTTGTAAAGAATGGAATTCTGCAAAAACTTGGACTGATGACAAGAATTGTTCTGAAGGAGAAGCTTCAGATCATACGTCAAAAACATTATGTCGAGAAATTTATAGAGGTAGTTAAAAGAAGACTAGAAATAGTCTTCTTTTTATACTATAATTAATAATAGGTGATAGTATGAAGAATAAAGGTTTCACACTAGTAGAGATGTTAGCAGTACTAGTAATATTAGGATTATTAATTGGAATAGGCGTATTTACAGTTGATAGAATAAAAGATAATGCCGAAAAAAACTATTATGTATCAATGGAAGATACATTAAAAATCGCTGGTAACGACTATTTTAATGATAATAGAGAAGATAGACCAATTGATGATTATAATTTCGTATCACTTGAAACACTTGAAGAACATAGTTACCTTGATCCACTTAAAACATATGATAAAAAAGAAAACTGTGATAAAAGTAGTGGTGTATATATTTATAATACGGAAAATGGAAATGAATATGAAGTATGTTTAAAATGTGGAATTCATAAGAGTACTGGATTATATTGTAATGGAAAGAAAACAGGCCAAATAATGATTACAGGAAGTACAAATACAGGTGGTTTTTATAATCCAACATTATCATATGCAGGAACCCCTTGGACCAATGCCAGTAGTGTTAATATAACATTTACTTTAATGGGAGAAGATGTAAAAACAGATAAGTTTGAAATATATAATGGCAATAATGATAATTTAGAAGGAACATGTACAAGTGTTATAGATAATAGTTGTACAAAGAATATGAGTGTAACAGGAAGTTATTATGTAGTTGCTTATGATGGAGTGGATAAAGTAGGCAATAGAAAATATTTTAATGTCAAAATAGATAATATGGCACCAACATTTGATATCAAAGACATGGAAGAAGAAAAAGACTTAGAGAATAAATATGAATATCCATACAATAATGAAATAATAAACATTCATGATGACAATGGATATAAGAGTGTTGTATTTTCATTAAAAGAATTAGTAGATAAAGATCCAAGCGTTAATATTGTTAATAAAGATTTAACGGCAAGTAATTTAAGAATACTTGAGAATCTTCAAAGTGGAAAGTATCTATTAACAGTAACTGTAACTGATTATGCAAGAAACTCAACAACAAAAACATTAGAATTTACAGTTAAATATAATGTTAATATGGTATATTTTGATAATAATGAAAAGAAACATGATATTGGAACAATAAGAGTATATACAAATGGTAAGTATGTAGGATTATTAAATGAAATAAAAGTTAATGGAAAGAATAGTACTATTAATTGGTATGATAATACTGATTATGGTGGAAATGAATATACTTCTAGTACACCTGTTGCTAAAACAAGTACACATACCTTATATGGTAGAGAATTAAGATCTAAAATACCTGTTAGCGATGAACCAAGTTGTGATAATGGTAATGATTTTACTTATAATGGTCAGGCCCAAACTTTATCAACTGCCAAAACAGGATACCATTTAACAAATCAAATTCAAACGAATGCTGGTACTTATACGATTATTGCCATGCCAGATGCTAATTACACATGGGACGATAATACAAGAACTTATAAGTTATTTCAATGTACAATTAAGCCTTATAGGGTTTCCTTTAATCCTAGTTCAAATCCTTGTATTGATAATGTTGTTTATAATAATCAAGTACAAAATATTGTTCATTTAACTGGACATGAAATGCATACAGGTTTATCTCAAGCTTCATATCGAGAATACTGGTATTCTTCTGATATTTATACAATAAAACCATATATTGCAGTAGATGCTGGTGTTTATAACGTTGTTTATACTTTAGTTAATTCAAATTTTGTATGGAGTGATGGCACTAATGATACCAAAACTTATAAGTGTGAAATTAAAAAAGCTCCTATAGCTTGGAAAACAAATAAAAAGGTTGTTTATACAGGATATAATGCTCAAAATTCAGAACTTGATGATACTATGCTTTCTATTTTTGAAATAACTGATCCAAGATATTATGATGATGCTAGCGAATCAATTCCTCTTCATTTTAAAGCTACAACAGTAAAATCAGATCATGTCTATAATGGTGAAGTAACTTTTGGAAGTACGGCAACAGATCGAATGAAAAATAATTATTATATAAGTAATCCTGAAGCAACAACTGCATTTTCAAATGCTAAAGTAACTATTACTGCAGATTCTGCGGAAAAAGTTTATGATGGAACAGCATTAACTAAAAATACATATAAAGAATCAGGTACAATAGCTGCTAATAAAGAAAAATTAAGTTCAGTTGATGTTGATGATGAAATAACTCTTGTTGGAACAAAAGATAATGTTCCTTCTTCTGCTGTTATTAAATATGGTAATATTGTAACAACAAATTATTATGATATTACATATGTTAATGGTGTATTAAAAGTTACTAAAAGAAATATTACAATAAAAGCTAAAAATCAAGATAAGCAATATGATGGAACAGCATTAGAAGCTGATACTACTTGTGAAGTAACATCAGGAAGTTTAGCTACTGGAGATAAAGTAGAATGTACAAGTAGTGGTGGTCAAACGAATGTTGGTACAAGTACGAAAAAATTATTAACTGTAAATATTACAAATAGTTCAGGGACTGATGTAACAAGTAGTTATAATGTAAAAAAAGAGGATGGAACATTAGAAGTTAAAAAAGCAGTGATTACAGTAAACGCCAAAGATCAAGCAAAAACATATGATGGAAGTGCTTTAAGTGCTGATGGAACCTGCGAGGTAACAAGTGGAACAGTTCCTTCTGGTCATACTATAACTTGTACAAGTACAGGTAGTATTACAAATGTTGGTGAAACAACAAAAACATTAAGTACAGTTATTATAAAAAAAGGAAATAAAGATTTAACAAGTTATTTTACAATTACAAAAACAAATGGCAAGTTAAAAATAAATAAAAGATCAATTACCGTAAAATGTAGTGATCAAAGTAGAGAATATAATGGTGTTGCTTTGCAAGCTAATAATAATTGTTCTGTAACATCTAGTTTGAGATTAGTTAAAGGACATACTTTAGATTGTGCTTGTAGTGGTGCGATAACTAATGTTGGTGAAACACAAAAGAAACTAAATGGTGTATCAATAAAAAAGGGTGGTACAAATGTTATAAGTAATTATGATGTTACTTTTGAAAATGGAAAATTAACAATTAAAAAACGAAAAGTAACAGTAACATGTAGTAATCAATCAAAAGAATATGATGGTACGGCCTTAAATGCTAGTGATAAATGTTCTGTATCAAGTGGAAGAATTTTAAGTAGTGATAAATTGTTTTGTGATTGCGAAGGATCTCAAACAAATATCGGAACCGGTGTTAAAGAATTAAAAACTGTTACCATAAGGAAAGGCAATAGTGTAGTAGATTATTATGATGTAACTATGGCAAATGGTTCACTAACGGTTACTAAAAGATCAATAACTGTAACAGCAGATGATCAAAGTAAAACATATAATGGCACGGCTTTATCGGCTAATAATAATTGTACTGTAACAAGTGGTAGTTTGTTATCTGGCCACTCTGTTTCATGTAGTTGTACAGGTTCTCGAACAAGTGTTGGGTCTAGTACAAAGACATTATCAACTGTAACAATATCTCCATCAACTGCAGCAGGTTACTATAATATAACTAAAGCGAATGGAACGTTAACGGTTAATGCGGCGTATGATCCTACTAATCCAGGTCCTTCAGACTCATCTTGTAATCGACATTATTATTATTTAACATGGGATTGTGTTAATACATCTACTGGTGAATATGCCCAAAGAGGTAAATCTAGTAAAAAGAGTGGCTATTCATCAGATGCAGCTGCTGAAAAAGCATGTAAATCTGCAACTAAAACATGTGGAAAAGGTGAAGTTTCTGGAAATGTTAATTGTTCTTCAGGTACTGCATGGGGAATAAAATTTTGGAATTCTTCTAAAAATAGTTTTACTGAATTATGGCCTTATGGCGGAGGATGTGGATCAAGGACAAAATGTGCTGTTAAGTGTTTTTAAAATTAAAACAAGAAAGAAAAGTTTCTACTTTTCTTTTTTTTTGTAAAGATTTGTAAAACAACGTAATTTATAGTAACAAAATTGATAATATTTATTTACAATTATAAGTGGAGGCTATAATGATATCTACAAGAAAATATAATATTATTGTTACATTTGTTGTTTTATTAATCCTTGGTGTTTTAGGTTTTGGTGGTTATTATATCTATCATAATTTCTTTGAAAATAAAGAAGAAGTTAAAGAAGAACCTAAAAAAGAAGAACAAGAAGTTATTCAAGAAGAAGAGAAAGATGAACTAGTAATAGAATCAAGTGTTAATGAAAATATCTTACATGATGATTATGATGTAACAATAAAAATCCCTACTATCAAGAATCCAGAAATAGAAGGCTTAAACGAAAAGATTAATGAAGATTTAACAAGTTATTATGATAATGAAAAGAAATATAATATTGATTATACATATTTTGAAAATAATAATATAATATCAGTTATTATTAAAGTTAGTGATAATAATGGTATTGTTAATTATTTAACATACAATTTTGATATTAAAGAAAAAAAGATTTTAGATAATCATTATTTACTAGAATATAAAGATGTTAATGAAAGTGATTATCATGGTTTATTAGTTAAAATTTATGAAGCTTATTTAGAAGAATTAATTAATAAAGATAGTGAAGAGAAAAAAGATATTAATCGAACTGATACTTTCTATTTAAAGACTATTGATAAAGAAAATTGTCGTATTGATTTACCTATGTTTCTAAATCAAGATAATCATATTAATGTAATATTTACTGAATATCGTGATAATAATGTTTATCTTTTAGTATTCAATATTAATACATTAAAAATAGTAGAGGAGATAAAAGGCTTTTAGGCCTTTTATTAGTTTATGAAAAAAGAATTAAGACAAGAATTTACTTATCTTCGTGATAATTTAGATAATCGTTATGAAAAATCTCTTACAATAAAAAGAAAAATAATGAATTTAGATATTTATAAAAGAAGTTTAGATATAGCTTTATATTATAGTATAAGAAGTGAAGTAGATACGAAAGAACTAATTAAAGAGAGTTTATCTTTAGGAAAAAGAGTTTATCTTCCTAAAATAATTAATGATAAGAAAATGAAGTTTATCTTAGTTAATGAAGATACTTTATATCAAAAAAATAATTTTGGTGTTATGGAACCTATCTCTGGGGATGTTGGTAGTGATTTTCCTTTGATGATTATACCTGGTTTAGCTTTTGATAAAGATAATAATCGTCTAGGATATGGAAGAGGTTATTATGATAATTATTTAAAGAATATTGATACTTATAAAATAGGTATTTGTTTTCATGAACAATTAACAACAAGTCTTCCAATAGAAAAGAATGATATAAAAATGGATTTAATAATTACTGATGAGGTAGATGATGATGAAAAAAAAGTTATTTATTGGGAATAATAATTAGTTTTATTTTATTTATAGCAACAACAATTATTATTAAGACATATGATTTGTCTTTTGAAAGAAATATTTTTGATTTTTTACAAAAAATTTCTAATCGAAGTATTATGATTCTTATTACAACATTTGGTGAATGGTTTGTTTTGGTCTTTTTTACTTTAATATGTTTATTAACATTTAATAAAAAAACTAATATTGTAATTATTACTAATTTGTTATTAGCAACGGCCCTTAATAATATTTTAAAGGTTACTATTATGAGAGATCGTCCAATATGGAAAACACTTGATTTAAAGACATATTCATATCCATCTGGTCATACGATGATTAGTTTTGTTTTTTATGGTTTGTTAATATATCTCATTAATAAAAATTATCATGGTAAATATAAAAAATTAATAATTAGTTTATTATCTATATTAATTTTCTTAATAGGCTTATCGAGAATTTTCTTAGGAGTTCATTATTTTACTGATGTACTTGGTGCTTATTTCTTTGGATGTGGTTATTTATTATTATTTATTTATGTTATTAAAAGGAGAAAATATGTTTAAGTTAAAAATTAAATATTTAGAACCTGATAAGTTCGTAGAATCTAGTTCTTTTAATAACTCTGAATATGTTGATGAAAGTCCAAATATTACTCTTAATGATATTAAAATAGATGAATGTTCTTTTAAAAAGATTGATTTTACTAATGTATCTTTCTCTGATGTAGAGTTTATTGATACTATTTTTGAAGATTGTATTATTGCTAATAAGAATTTTGATAATATGATTTTTACAAGATGTATTTTTAAAAATTGTAAATTAATAGGAACAAGTTTTTGTGATAGTGATATCAATTATTTACAAATAGATGGTTCAATATGTTCGTATTGTAATTTTAGTGGTTCTAAGATAAAAGAGTTATATATAAATGATTCTAAACTTGATGAATCAAGTTTTATTGAATGTGAATTAAATAAGATACATTTATCTAATGTTGATTTTCATAAAAGTGAGTTTAATAATACTAAACTAAATAATATTAATTTTTCAACTTGTAATATTAATAATTGTGATTTTGATACTAATAGTATAAAAGGTATGATTATTAGTCGTTTTCAAAGTGAATGTATTGTATCCCTTTTAGGTATTAAGTTTGATGACTAAATTTGCATTAAAACGTATCTTGTATTATAATTTACCTTTGAGGTTATAATGAAAAAACAAAATGAAAAAAAGAAAAAGATAGTAAAAAAAGATCAAGAGTTAATTGAGGTTATTGAAAAGAAAAGAAATTATAAGAAAGATTTTCTTATAATTGGAACAATTATTTTTGTTATATTAATTATTTTGGGATTATTTTATTTAAATCGTCTTTCAAAAGAAAAAGTAGTTCGTGATGAACTAAATGAAATTAATGAAACAGAAACAGTTAGTGATGAAATTAAAGCTAGTGGTGAATTAAAAGAGGTAGAGAAAGCTATTAAGAATTATTATATAGATTATTTTACTTACAAAGATATTGTTGATCAAACAAGAAGTGATGCTCTTGCTAATCTTTTAACGCCTAGTTATTTAAATGATAATCGTAAAAAGTTAAAAAAAGTTAAAAAAGAATTTGAAGAAAAAAATAAAGAATTCATCGAAAACATTGATAAAATGATTGAGATGTTTGATGAAAAGAAAATATTATCTTACATAGATAAAAAGAAGGTAAGTAGTCATAATTATAAACTTTATAAAGAATTAATGATTTTACCAGATGATAAAAAGACTTTAGAAAGTATTAAAGAATTTAAAGAAAATAATCAAGAAAAACAAGGCTTTTTATATGAATTAATTGATGTTTTATCTAGTTCAAATAGTAGTTGGTATGTAAAAGATGATAAGTTATATATTGATACAGATGCGACATTAAAAAAATATAATGAATTAAGAGTTAGAATATATAATTTAGATAAGAGTAAAGAAGTATAGAAGAAGTGAATTTATAATTCACTTTTTTTATATATTATTATATAATTATAATAGGTGATAGTATGCAGAATGTATTAGATAATCTTCCTACTGCCAATGCATTTGAAGAGTTTCCTAAAATTGAATTACATCTTCATTTAACAGGTTCTATTTCAATTGATATGTTAATGAAACTATCAGGATTATCAAAAGAAGAAGTAGAGAATAATGTAATTGCGAGAGGTAAGATTAATAGTTTTGATTTTACTAATAAAACAGATTTTATTAATAATTTATTACAAACTAAAGAAAACTTATATCTTGTAAGT